>CEUT01000964.1_pt1 | contig 17954 bp, 19 predicted proteins | sample 531401 | NCBI WGS metagenome assembly CEUT01 (sample SAMEA2622821, study PRJEB7988) | marine metagenome | biome: marine biome (ENVO:00000447); feature: surface water layer (ENVO:00002042); material: "saline water (ENVO:00002010), including plankton (ENVO:xxxxxxxx)" | depth 5 m | reverse complement strand
AAAAAACTTGTAAAAAGCCTTAAAGAATTACCTGATATGATAAATGTTAGACCAATAGTCATTGATGAAAATATGATAGTATTAGGTGGCAATATGAGATTAAGGGCAATGAAACAAGCAGGTATAAAAAAAGTACCTGTTCATCAGGTTGAAAACTGGTCAGATGAACAAAAGAAACAATTTATAATTAAAGATAATATAGGTTATGGTACTTGGGATTGGGATTTATTGGCTAATGAGTGGGATTTAGAACAATTAGAAAACTGGGATTTAGATATACCTAATTTATATAATGATGAAAAAGAATATTATACAGCTAAAATAGAAACACCTGAATATAAACCTAATAATATAAAACCAAAACCTAAAGAATTATTTGACAATACAAAACAAAAAAAATTACTAGATAAAATAAACAATGCTAAAATAGATAAAGAAACAAAAGATTTTTTAATACAAGCTAGTAATAGACATTTAGTATTTGACTATTCAAAAATAGCTGACTTTTATGCACATTCAAATAAAGAAACACAAAAACTTATGGAGGATTCAGCATTAGTAATTATTGATTTTAATAAAGCTATAAGTAATGGTTATGTGGAATTAACAGAAAGTATAGCAAAGGCATATAAAAAAAATGGTATTTTATGATAAAAAATTTTGCTGTTTTTATATTAAGCTATGGTAGACCAAAAAATATTAAAACACTTAACACACTTAACAGATTTGGATATACTGGAAAAACATATATAGTTTGTTCAGATGATGATAATACTTTAAAAGAGTATATTAAAATATATAAAGACCAAATAAAAGTATTTAACAAAGATAAAATAAAAAAAACATTTGATATTGGCGACAATTTTACACAAAATAGAGTTGTAATTTTTGCTAGAAACGCTGTATTTGATATAGCAAAAAACCTAAACATAAAATATTTTTTAGTACTTGATGATGATTATACTGATTTTAGTTATAGATTTGATGATAAATTACGTTATAAAGATGGCAGGGCATATATAAATAATGTCAATGATATATTTAAAGCAGTCCTTGAATTCTATAAAAAAATACCTGCTAAAAGTGTGGCATTGTCACAAAATGGCGATTGGATAGGTGGCAAACAAAATTCAGGGGCAAGTATTTTAAAATTAAAAAGAAAATGTATGAATAGTTTTTTTTGCTCAACTGATAGACAATTTAAATTTATAGGTAGAATAAATGAAGATGTGACTACATATGTAAATTGTGGCAGTAAGGGGGATTTATTTTTTACTATTAATAATGTATCTTTAAAACAAACTGACACACAACAAAATAAAGGTGGTTTAACTGAATTTTATTTAGATACTGGCACTTATGTGAAATCATTTTATAGTGTTTTATTTAACCCGTCTTGTGTAAAGGTCAGTATGTTAAATACAGAAAGGTCAAGACTACATCATAAAATTAAATGGAATAATGCAGTGCCAAAAATTATTAATGAAAAATATAAAATATGAAAATAATTAATAAAATTAGTGAAAGAAACAAACACACTTGGATAGAAGTAAAAGAAATACATACAATTATGTTGCCACAAAATAAACATACATATTTTACTTTAGGATTTAACGACTATGATGATGATGAATATACTGTTAATTTTGACCCATACGAATTTATAAATACTGTAGACACTAAAACATTAAATAGCTTAAAAACATATATAATAAATAAACTAAAAAAAATATGAACAAAAGTGAACACAATAAAAAAGCATTATTAGAAGCATTAGAAAAATCTTTAGGTGTAGTTACAACAGCTTGTAAACAAGCAGGTATAGGTAGAACTACATTTTATAAATACTATAATGATGATGTAGAATTTAGGCAAAGGGTAGATGAACTAGAAAACATTACTTTAGATTTTGCAGAAAGCCAATTACATCAGCAGATACAAAAAGGTAATACAGCAGCGACAATATTCTTGTTAAAAACAAAAGGTAAAAAAAGGGGTTATGTTGAAAGGCAAGAAATAACAGGTGCAGATGGTTTACCTAATAATGTCATTGTAGAGATTATTGAAAAAAATGAAGATAAAGACTAATGTAGTTTTTAAACACCTTTTAAAAAGTAATAAAAAAATAATTGTTGAGCAGGGTGGTACAAGGTCAGGTAAAACATATAATATACTTTTGTGGATAATATTTAGTTACTGCACACAAAATACCAATAAGATAATTACAATTTGTCGAAAAAGTTTTCCAAGTCTAAGGGCAACTGTAATGAGAGATTTTTTAGATATACTCAAAACACATAAAATGTATAATGAGATTAATCACAATAAATCATCAAGTGAATATAAGCTATATAATAATCTAGTTGAGTTTATATCTTTAGATGAACCACAAAAAGTAAGGGGTAGAAAAAGGGATGTATTATTTATCAATGAAGCTAATGAACTTTATTTTGAAGACTGGCAACAGCTATTATTTAGAACTAATGAAAAAATAATACTAGATTATAACCCATCTGATGAATACAGTTGGATATATGACAAAGTTATAAATAGGGATGATGCTGATTTTTATATTACTACATACAAAGACAATACATTTTTAGAACAAGCCCTTATAAAAGAAATAGAAAGGCTAAAAGAAACTGACCCACAATATTGGCAGATATATGGGCTAGGGCAAAAAGGTATAAGTAAATCAACTATATTTAGCTATCAAGAAAGCAACATACCTGAAGATGCTGAGTTTTTATCTATGGGTGTAGACTATGGATATACCAATGACCCAACTGCACATATTTCAGTATATAAAAAAGGACATAACTTATATGTAGAAGAACACCTTTATAAAACTATGATGACTGCTGAGGACATACATTCACATTTTAAAATACTTAATGTTGGTGATAAAATAATATATAGTGATAGTAGTGAACCAAGGCTTAATGACTATCTAAGAAGAACAGGTTGGAATATTAGACCAACTGTAAAAGGCAGGGATAGTATTATTGCAGGTATAGATTTACTTAAAAGGTATAAATTATTTGTAACACCTGATAGCAAAAACTTAATACAAGAATTTAGAAACTATAAATGGAGTGAAGATAAAACAGGTAAACTAACTAATATACCTATAGACAAACACAACCATTTGTTAGATTCCCTTAGATACGCTACCTTTAATATACTAAGCAAACCAAATTTTGGAAAATATGCTATTCAATAAATACCAATAAAAATACGTTATATAATTATGAAGATTGATATAGAAGTACCACAAGGTTTAGAAGATGTTACATTACATCAGTATCAAAGGTTCTTAAAAGTACAGGAATCAACAGAAGATGAAAATGTACTAGCCACTAAAATGATAGAAATATTTTGTAATGTTTCACCTGAAATTGTAAAAGGTCTAAAAGTAAATGATGCTTATGCTATAGTTGAAATACTAAAAGCAATGATGACTGAAAAAACTGACCTGCAAAGAGTTATAAGAGTAAGGGGTATAAGGTATGGTTTTATACCTAACCTAGATGAAATGTCTTTTGGTGAATATGTAGACTTAGACACCTATCTAACAAGTTGGGATAATATGCACAAGGCAATGTCAGTACTGTACAGACCTATAGAAACACAAGACAAAGACCTGTATAACATAAAAGAATATGAAGCCAAAATAGATGATAATTTATTACATATGCCAATGGATGCAGTAATGGGTTCTATACTTTTTTTTTATCATTTAGGAAACGACTTGTCACAAACTATGATGAATTATTTAATGGACAAACAGGAACATCAGTTGGTGCAGTACATCAATTCGGAGTTAGATGGGGATGGTACTCCAGTATATATGGGTTATCTAAAGGGGATATTAGACAACTTGAAAATATCACTAAATTAAATGTGCATAAATGTTTAAATTTTTTGATGTTTGAAAAAGAAAAAAATATATTAGAGATGAAAAATATAAAGAAAAAACAAAATGGCTAACAAAGGTGCAAGGGGGTTTTATTTAATAACAGAACAAATAGAATCACAATTATTATTAGACCCAAATGTAAATACAGTAACTACAGGTGATATTACAGATGTAGATTTAAACAAGGCTACTATATATCCACTATCACATATTATAGTAAACAGTGCAAACCTAGAAGAAAACCTTGTTAGATTTTCTATTAGTGTAATAAGTATGGATTTAGTAGATATATCTAAGTCAGAAACTACAGACCAATTTAGGGGTAATAATAATGAACACGATGTACTGAATACACAATTAGCAGTACAAAATAAATTAGTGCAGATATTAAGGAAAGGCACGCTAAATAGAAACCTATACCAATTAGATGGTAACCCAACTTGTGAACCTTTTGTTGATAGATTTGAAAATGCTGTTAGTGGATGGGCATTAACAATGGATATTTTAATACCAAATGATATAGACATATGCAACTAAAAAATGTACAAACTATACTAAACAGGTTTGCCAAAAATGTAATAAAGGCTAGTAGAAGTAATTTGACTAGGCAAAAAAAAGGTGGTGGTAATTTATATAAAAGCCTTTCTTATGTTGCAAAAGAAATGCCCAATTCAATTAGGGTAAAATGGTTTATAGCACCTTATGGTTCATTTGTAGACCAAGGTGTAAAGGGTGCAGGTAGTTCAATAAACAATAGAACTAGCCCATTTCAATTTGGTACAGGTACAGGTAAAAGAGGTGGACTTAGAGATGGTATTTTAAAATGGATTCAAAGAAAAAGATTCCAATGGCTAGATGATGAAACAGGTAGATTTATGAGTTATAAAAGTATGGCATTTATTATTGCAAGGTCAATTTATCAAAAAGGTATTAAGCCTAGTTTATTTTTTACTAGACCTTTTGAAAAAGCATTTGCAAATATAGACAAAGAAATACAGGATGCCTATGCCTTAGACTTAGAAACATTTTTACCTAATAATTTAAAAGATAAAAATATATTTGAATGAGTGATTTAATATTTGCTAGAAGCCCATTTACAATAAAGCATACATCAGTGGCAGACCCACCACCACCAGTATATGAATGTTATAATTCAAATAATTATGGAAGGTTTGCACGTTTTGAAAACTTTAGTGTAAATTCAGCAGGGGCTATACAAACTGGTAATGTCATTGACAATGCAACTGGTACAAGTTTAACTGTTACATCTGTAACATCAACAAGTGGTGCTACAAGTTTTCCAACAGTTACTACAGCTACAACAGTAAGTTTAAGAGTTACATTTAATATACCTAGTGGATATAGTGCCAGTTCACATACTTGTGAAATTGAGGTTACACAAGGGGCAGCGACACCTACTTGTATAAGACTTAAATTATTTAATTTTAGTGCTATACATACACAGTCAGATATGGTATTTAATTATACAGACTGTAGTAATGCTAGTCAGTCAGGTACTTTGTCAGGTGCAAACAGTACTACAACAATTGATGTAAAACACCCTTATTTATCAAACTTCAGTTATTTTTATTCTGTAGGTGGTGTTTTACCAGTAACGTATCAAATAACAGATGCTTATATAGCAGCGAACAAAAAAGTAATAGGATAATATGAGTAATAGAATAAATGCAAGAAGCCCATTTTTCTTGCAATATACAGGAACATAAAAAATAAAAAGATATGCCAACACTACATAAAGCGGCACTACAAATATATATTTATACAGGTACAGTTACCAGTACACCTAGTGCAACAAATTTAAGATACAGTTTAGAAAAAACTAAAATATCAACACAAGCTAATGTTTTATTTGAAATAGGTGAGTTGGTAAGGGATTATCTAACACATTCATTTAATGATGATTATGCAAGTGTTACAGCTTGGGTAACTTGTATAACTAAGCTGTATGAAACTGCAAGTAATGATAGTGAGTTTGCAACAGGGTCACCAGTAACACAAAGTTTTTTAGCACTTGATGGATATGGGTATTTTGAAGATGGTATAAACCCACAATTATCAGATAATGCACTATTTAGTAATAGCACTTTTTATTTACCTGAAGATACAGCAGGTAGGTTTCCTATTTTGGCAGAGGGTGTAGGTAAAGTAATTATAGATGGAGTTACTACACAAATTACTGACAATGGTAATAGCAATCAAAAAATACAATATATTACAATACCTGCAAATAGTAGCACTATACAAATATATGATACCAATGATTCAACACTAGACAAAACTGTTACTATTGTAAATGTATGTGAGCCAAAACATACAGTATATAAAGTAACATTTGTAAACAAATATGGTGCATACCAAGATATATATTTTTATAAAAAGACTACAGAAAGGATGGCTGTAACTGATGAAGTTTTTAAAACTAACACAATAGATAATTCTACTGTTACTTATGCAACCTATAAAGGACAAAAACAAAGGTACAATACTGAAGCAAAAACAAGTTTAGTTTTAAATACAGGATATGTAAATGAAGATTTTAATTTAGCTGTAGAAGAACTTTTGATTAGTGAACATATTTGGATAAGGTTTGAAAATAAAACTTTACCAGTATTATGTAAAAGTATGGATATGACTTTTAAAACAAGTTTAAATGATAAGTTAATTAATCACGAGATTAGATTTGAATTTGCTTTTGACAAAATAAACAATGTAAGATAATGCCACTAAGACTTAATTTATTTATTGCAGATGAAGCAGGTACATTAACTGAGGTTGAAATGTTCAAAGATGAATCAGTTACACTTATTCAAACACTAAAAAACATAAAAAATGTAGAGAAAGTATTTAGTGATTTTAGTAAAACATTTGCTGTACCTGCAAGTAAAAATAACAACAAACTATTTAGACATTATTATAGGTATGATATAGATGGTTTTACATCAAGACAAAAAAAAGAAGCACAATTATATTTAAACCACCAACTATTTAAAAAAGGAAAAGTAAAACTTGAATCAGTAAAATTATTAGGTAACAAACCACATACCTATAATTTAACATTTTTTGGTGAATCAATAAATTTAAAAGATTTTTTTGGTGAAGATTTATTAGGTTCTTTAGGCTATCTAAGTAATTTTAGTTTTGATTATAATGCTACAAATGTAATAGCGGCATTGCAAAATGGTCAAGATTTTACAGTAAATACAAATGGAGAAAACGAGCAATATGATGATGCTATAGTAGTACCTTTAATTACACATACTGATAGATTGTTTTATAATAGCAACACTAATGTGGCAGGGCAAAAAAATTTATTTGTTAGTAGTTCTGTTGTGCAGGGTGTACCATTTGAACAATTAAAACCTGCTTTAAGAATATTTACAATTATAAAAGCTATTGAAGATAAATACAATATTGAAAATGGCTATTCACAAGACATAAAATTTAGCAGGGATTTTTTTAACAAAGATAACCTGCCTTTTTATAATTTGTATTTGTGGTTACATAGAAAAAAGGGTGGAGTGCTTGAAGATGATAGTATTGTTCAACAATGTAAAAACTGGGGTGATTTATCAGGGGCTAATACAGCAGATAGAAATTTTTGGGAACCAAAAGTTAAAAGTTCATATTGGAATATAAGGCAACCACAAAACACAAAAACAGTTGAAATTAGGCACGCTATAATAGTTACACCACCACCACTAACAACAAGTTTTGACATCATTATTGAAAGAGATGGTGAAGAACATTATAGGCAAACAGTAACAGCTAGTGATTTAAATTTTAATTTTATGGGCAGTTCTTTTACTGCCTTTGATACTGGCTTTATGTTAGCAGAAGCAGGGCAATATACATTGTTTATAAGTTGTGACACAAGTAGCACTTATCACGTTGAATTGAAATTAAAAGAAACTGTTAAGAAATTTTTAGGAAGTAATAATAGAACAGCAACAGCATTTGGGTCAGTAGAAATTACTACTGATGCTGAATTTAGTGCAAATTCACAATTACCTAAAATGACTGTTATAGATTTTTTAAGCAGTATATTTAAAATGTTTAATTTAATAGCATACCAAAATGATAGAAATATTATAGTTGTAGAATCACTAAATGATTTTTATAACAACAGCACAACTAATTATGATATTACAGAATATTTAGATACAACGCTAATTGATGTTGAAAGCGTTTTACCATTTGCAAAACTTAATTTAAAATATAAAGGCACTAAAACATTTTTAGCAAATGACCATAATGAAAGATTTGGTTTAGAGTGGGGGTCTTTAAAATTTAGTGGTGATGAAAAAGTTGAGGGTCAAGAATTTAAAATTGAATTACCCTTTGAGCATATGAAGTTTGAAAGGCTTAAAGACCAATCAGTATTATCACCAGTTGATACTACTGTTCAAGTTGGTTACCACGTTGATGATAACCAACAGCCATATTTAGGTGAGCCATTATTGTTTTACCCTGTTAAAGTTACAAGTGGTACAGCAATAAGTGTTTTGTCAAGTTCATCATCACAAACAAGCATTACACAATATTATGTACCATCAAATAGTGTTGCACTTACAGATTCGCAAACAATAAATTTTGGCAGTGAATATAATGAATATGCAAAAACACTTTTTAACACTAGTTTGTTTAAAACATATTTTGAAAGTTATATAAAAGGTTTATTTAATATTAGAACTAGGCTTTATAGAGTGAAAGCATATTTACCATTGAGAATAATACTTAATTTAAGTTTAGCAGATAAGCTAGTAGCATTTGATACAATATTTAAAATAAATAGTATAAAAACTAATTTTGCTACTGGTATAAGTGAACTAGAACTTATTAATGAAACAGAAAACTTTACACTAGTAGATAGCCCAAAACATTTAGGTGATTTAATTAGTAAACCATTTATAACAATAGATAGCACTAAATTAACAACAGATACAGTAGAACAAACAATTGATGCAGATTAATGATAAAAACAATTATAGAAATATTGAAACTGGCAGATGATGAAACAGAAAATATTAAAATAGCAAAGGGCAAATATGCTTACCCTAAAAATTTAAAAGAAGCATTTAGAAAATTTAAAAGAGATTTAAAATGGCAAAGAAAGTAATACAAGCAGAATTAGATTTAGCAACAGGTCAGGCTTTAAAATCAGTTGAGGGTTTAAATAAAAAATTAAAAGCTACTAATAAAGAAATAACACAAACTGAACAAAAAGGTAATAAGTTTACTAATACACTTGGTAAAGGTTTTAGAGGTGTTGGTAAAGCTGTTACTGGTTTTGGTAATGCACTAAAAAAAGCAGGTATTGGTTTAGCTGTTGCGGCATTTGCTAAATTAGCTGATGTACTTACAAGAAATCAAACAGCCATTGATTTTTTTACAACTGCAAATAATGCACTTAATATTGCTTTCAATGATTTTATTAATTTAGTCATAGGTCAAGGGCAAAATATAGTGAATTTTTTTAAGGCTATATTTGAAGACCCTGTTGGTTCAATGAAAGATTTTGGGCAGTCTGTTAAAGACAATATAACAGAAAGGTTTAATAGCTTACTTGACACTTTAGGGTTTTTAGCTAGTGCTGTAAAAAAAGTTTTTGCACGTGATTTTGCAGGTGCATTAGAAGATGTAAAAAAAGCAGGTAAAGAAAGTGTTGATATTTTAACTGGTGTTGATGATTCTGTAGATAAAGTTGCAAAAACTACAAGTAAAATAATAAAAGTTACAAAAGGTTATACATCAGAAATAACAAAACAAGCTAAAGCACAAACAGAATTAAATAAATCAGCTAGAGTAGCAGAAGCAGAAAACGCTAAATTGTTACAACAATTTGATTTACAAGCTGAGAAACAAAGGCAATTAAGGGATGATACCTCGGCTAGTATAGAAGATAGAATTGCAGCGAATAAAAGGTTAGGTGAAGTATTAGATGAACAAGAAAAATTAATGTTAGCTAATGCAAAAGCTACACTTGATGCGGCAAAAGCTAATAAAGAATTAAATGACAATGAAGAAAATAGAATAGCTCTAATTAATGCTGAAATGGAAATGGCAGATGTTAGGGCAACTGTTGAAGGGTTCAGGTCAGAACAAAAAATTAATGAAAATTCATTAATAAAAGAGGGTATTGATTTAGAAAATACAAAAGCAGAACAAGCAATAGCTAATGAAGAAGCAATTAGAAATGCTAGAAATCAAACCTTTGATTTATTTACACAATTAGTAGGTTCTGAAACAGCAATAGGTAAAGCATTATTTTTAGCTAAACAGTCTTTAATTTTAAAAGAACAAATAGCTAATGCTAAAGCAGCAATAGCTAAAGTAAGTATGAGTTCAACAGAAGCAGCGGCAGATGGTGTTAAAGGTATTGGTAAAGCATTTGCATCAGCACCACCACCTTTAAATGCAATACCTGCGGCAATAGCAGTTGCACAAGCGGCTATGACTGCTAAAAGTATGATACAAGCTGTAGCAAAAGCAAAACAGTCAGCCAGTCAAATGGGTGCTACTGGTGGTAGTACACCAAGCATATCAGCCCCAACAATTGCTAGTACACCACCCGCATTTAATGTAGTTGGACAAGCACCTGAAAACCAATTAGCAGAAACAATAGCAGGGCAACAACAACAACCAGTTAAGGCATTTGTGGTGTCAGATGAAGTAAGTACAGCACAAGCATTAGATAGAAATATTATAGAATCAGCAAGTATTGGATAATTTAACGTTATATAGATATGAAAATAGTAGAATTAATCATTGATGAAAATGATGAACTAAATGGAATAGAGGCAATTTCTCTTGTTGAATCACCTGCCATACAAGAAGATTTTGTAGCTTTAAAAGATAAAGAATTTAAATTAGCAGAGGTAGATAAAGACCAACGACTATTAGTTGGTGCTTTACTTGTACCCAACAAGCCTATATATAGGAAAGCAGGTGACCAAGAATATTATATATATTTTAGTCGTGATACAGTAAAAAAAGCTAGTCAAAAATTCCTTACTGCAGGTAATCAAAACAATACAACACTAGAACACCAACACACACTTAAAGGGCTAACACTTGTAGAAAGTTGGATAGTTGAGGACAAGGTACACGACAAAACAAGGATGTATGATATGGATTTACCACTAGGCACTTGGGTAGGTGCTGTTAAAGTAAACTCAGATAAAGTATGGAATGAGTTTGTGAAAACAGGTATGGTAAAAGGTTTTAGTATTGAGGGTTATTTTGCAGATAAATTTGAGAAACCACAAGACAAAGGTGTAAAAGATGAACTTTCTAAAATTGAAGAACAAGAAAGGGTACACATTGTAGAACAATTAAAATCAATAATAAGTGGTGATAAAATTACTTTACAAAGTTACAATGACTACCCTGATGCTGTTTCTAATAATGCACAAAAGGGTATTGATTTAAATGCAAAAGTCAAAAATAAATGTGCTACACAAGTTGGTAAAGTTAGGGCATCCACTTTAGCTAAAAAAGGTAAAGTGACCTTAGAAACAATTAAAAGAATGTATAGCTTTTTAAGTAGGGCTGAAACTTATTATAACCCTGACAAACCTGACACTTGTGGTACAATTTCTTATTTACTATGGGGTGGTTTAGCAGGTAAAAGATGGGCTAGAAAAAAACTTAGAGATTTAGACCAATTACAAGAAGATAGTATTTCACAAATAATAAATGATAGAATAGCTATAATTGATAACAGATTAGCTTATAGTACAGTTGATGCGGCTATGAAAGCTAGTAATGATATGGGCTGTAATGGTTTTCACATCCACGATTTTATGGGCAAAAAATGGTATATGCCTTGTGAAAAACATAATATGAGTGTTGAGGAATTTAAAAAATATAAATGTCCTAAAGGTTATAAAAAAGATTATAAAAAACACAAATGTGTAAAAATGGCTGAAATTGGCGAAAGAGGTGGTATAAGAAAATCACCTAAAGCACCCAAGTCAGGTACACCAAACCCAAACCCTAAAGGCAAAGGCACAGCAAAAGGTGATGCTAGTACATCAAGGGGTGCTAAAGTAAGCAAAAAAGATGAACAGGCTTTACAAAAAAAGGCAGATGATTTTAATGAAAGGTATAAGAAAAAACTAGGTTATGGTGTTACAGTAGGTATGCTTAAATCAGTTTTTCAAAGGGGCTTAGGTGCTTTCAATACCAGTCATTCACCAAGAATAAAAAGCCCATCAGCTTGGGCGCAGGCTAGGGTAAATGCCTTTTTGTATTTAGTCAAAAATGGTAGACCACAAAATAAAAAATATACTGGTGATTTTGATTTATTACCTAGTAAACACCCAAAAAAACCTAAATAAATGCAAAGAACTACATCACCTATTGGGGGTAATAGGGCGTGTTTGTGTGAAGATAACACATATAGAAAGGAATGTTGTAAAGGTCTAATATTAAATCAAGGTATTGGTTCTTTAGTTGGTCAAAATACAAATGAATATTCTGTAGTTGCAGGACAAAATAAAAGTAATTCTGTTACACAAACTAACACCCAACAAGTATTGCTTAATAATTCTAATGCAACTAATTTTACTTGTAGTGATGTAAGTGCAACTTTTACAGTAAGTGATACAGGTGCTACAAGTTTATCTTTAGCATCAGCAGAATTAGTTAGTTATACCCCTACAAGTTTTAGTACAGTTACTACTACAACAGAAAGAAGTGTAGTGGCTACTTTAATTGCACCACAAGGTTTTGCAAATGAGGGTAGTTTTTTAGAATGTACTTTAACAGCAAACCAAAATGCACCAAGTTTGACTTGTAGTGATTTAACAATTAGTGGTTTTGCTATAAGTGATGCAGGTGTTATTACAGACCCTACAGTAACAGTAACAAGTTCAGGTGTTAGTTGTAGCTTTACAAAAAGCCCTAGTAGTTATGCAGTTGTTACATCAGATACAGTACAAACTTTGACACTAACAATTACTGTACCTGCTAATTATCATAATACTGGTAGCACAATAACTTGTACTACAACAGCAACACAATTAAGGGATACTTATGAATGTACTAGCACTACACTATCAGGATTTGCAGTTAGCCAAGCAGGTGTGGTTACTGCACCAAGTAGTTCTGTAGGTACTATAACTTCAACAAGCCCATCTAGTTTTGCTATAGTTAGCACTAATACAAGTAGGACATTAACTGTAAATCTAACAGCACCAAGTACATTTTTAAATTCAGGTAGTTCAATTGCTTGTACTACAACAGCTACCCAACCATTAACACCTACATTTAGCTGTAGTGATGTAACATTAACAGGGTTTGCAGTATCACAAGCAGGTGTAATTACACTACCTAGCCTAAGTGCAGGTACAATTGCTAGTAGTTCACCAAGCAGTTTTGCCATTGTAGACACAAACACAACAAGAACATTATCAGTAGACATTACTGTACCAGCAGGTTATTTTAATACTGGTTCTACAATTACCTGTACCACTACTGCAACACAAACTGCAACACCTACATTTAGTTGTTCTGATGTTACACTAAGTGGTTTTGCTGTTAGTTCAGGTGGAGTTATAACAGAACCTACAGTTGATGTAGGTACACTTGTAAGCACTAGCCCTGCAAGTTTTGATAGTATAGTTTATGCAATTACATCAAGAACTTTAAGTGCTACTATAACTGCCCCTAGTGGTTATTTCAATGCAGGGTCTAATATAGTATGTACTACAACTGCAAACCAACCATTGACAACACTTACAATAGGTATGTTAGGTACATTAAGTGATAATAACCCACTTGTATTTGACACATCAGGTGGTAGGGTACACAATGCAAACTTTGCACAATACAATAGAAATACAGGTGCATTTGAAGATAGGGATAGTGATAGTGTTCAAGATAGCAATGAGCCTGATTTTGATGCCTTTGTTAATACTACTTTTGGATTTAATAATGTAGACCAGTCACCAACATATAATAATTATGGATATACTAGCTTTTTAAACCCTAATACAAGTTCAAGTAATTTATTGCTTAGTACATCTACAGCCACAATACAAGTATTAGCTAGTGTTGCAGTAACAAGTATTTATGCTAATAGTGGTTCTAGTTTAAGTGGAGTTGTAGGTGATGTTACTAGACCTGCATTACCGGGCAACATACATAAGGTATGGACTTTTACAGCTGACTATACACAATTTAGTACTTATAGAATTACCACAACAATCAATGGTAGCACATCAATTAGCCAAGATTTAGTGCTTAAAGGGTGTACTACTTTACATTCACAAACTACACCAGTGGTAGTATCAGGTAGAACAGATAACCCTACATTTACAGATAGTGGCAGTACATCTACAAGTTGGGGGTGTGCTAATAGTTCAAGTGCTACATTATATTTTAGCCCAAATAGTTCTAGTGAAGCAGATACATTTGCATCAAATGATGTGCAGTCACATCAAGACAGACCATCAGGTACATTTAGACAATTTAGGGTTAAGTCAATTGTTGATTATTGTAACTTTACATCAGCAGGTGTTGATGGGGGTATAGTAGGTGCAACTATTTATAACAAATTATTAATTACAACTTGTCAAGGTGCTAATGAATTTACTAGGCAGTCAGAAAGTGTAACTGCATTCCCTGATGGTAACTATTCTACAACAAGTGCATCAGGTGCTGTAGCTAGTGGTGTTGTAACATCTATGAGTTAATAAATGCAAAATTTTTTTGGGGTTTCGTTATATCTATATGAAAAACGCACAACAAATGATTAATGACATAAAAAATCTATTGGGCATCGAATTGTCTGAAGATAAACCTAATGAAACTGTAGAAGCAGTTGAGTTAGCGACAGCAAAACTAGAAAATGGTGCTGTAATTGAAGCAGAAGCAATGAGTGAAGGTAATGATGTATTTATTGTGACTGATGATGAAAAAGTACCACTACCTGATGGCACATATACTTTAGAAAGTTCTGAAGTGTTAGTTGCTAAGGATGGCAAAATCGTATCTATTGGTGAGGAAAAAGAAGAAGCATCAGCAGAAGTTGAAGCAGAAACTGATTTAGAAGAGGAAAAAAAAGAAGATATGAGATATGCTACTAAAGAAGAACTTGCAGAAGTTAAGAAATTAGTAGAGGAAATTAAAAAAATGGTTGAAGAAAAAAAGGAAAAAATGTCTAAGCAGGAAGAAGAAAATGCTGAACTAAAAGAACAGCTATCTGAAGCAGCGGCAAAACCAATTGTTCATAAACCTGAATCAAAAACAGAATTAAAAAAACTGTTAAATATTAACACACAAAAAAATTCAACGTATAGCAGAGTGCTAGCGAATTTAGAAAAATTTAAAAATTAATTAAAATGGCGACAACAACTAGTATAACAACTACGTATGCAGGCGAAAAGGCGGCAGGTTACATATCAGCGAGTCTTTTATCAGGTAGCACACTTGCAAACGATTTAATCACAATTAAACCAAATATTAAATATAAAGAGGTTTTAAAAACAGGTGCTACATCAGATGATTTGGTAAAAAACGCTAGCTGTGATTTCGATGCAACAAGCACGCTCACATTAGCAGAAAAAATTTTACAGCCCGAGGAGTTTCAAGTTAACCTACAATTATGTAAGAAAGACTTTAGAAGTGACTGGGATGCGGCTCAAATGGGCATTAGCGTACACGATAATCTACCTAATTCTTTTGTAGATTTCTTATTAGCACACGTTGCTGATAAAGTGGCACAAAGAATTGAAACAAACATATGGAATGGTACTAATGCAACAGCAGGACAATTTGATGGTTTCTTTAACTTATTATCAGCTGATAGTACAGTTAGTGACATCAGCGGTCAAGCAGTTACAAGTTCGAACGTAATTGAGGATATGGGCAAGGTGGTTACAGCTATCGATTCTAAGGTTTATGGAAGTGAAGATTTATTATTATATGTATCTTCTAATGTTTCTAAGGCTTATATAAGAGCGTTAGGTGGATTCGGCACGTCTGGTTTAGGCGCAGCAGGTGTAAATGCACAAGGTTCAATGTGGTATCAAAATGGTGCTTTAACTTTTGAGGGCATACCTGTAGTTGTAGCTAAAGGAATGGGTGACAACACTATGGTTGCGGCTAGAAAATCAAACCTATTCTTCGGCACTGGTTTACTAAATGACACGAATGAAGTTAAGGTTATTGATATGGCTGACTTAGATGGCTCACAAAATGTAAGAGTTGTTTTAAGATTTACAGCAGGTATTCAAGTTGGTTTTGGTAGTGATGTAGTTTTATACCACCCAACAGTATAATTTAATTAATAACATAAATTGGGTAGCTAGGTTTACGCCTAACTACCTGATTTTCAAATACTTATAATATGGCTTGTAATTTAACGACTGGAAGAAAAGTACCGTGTAAGTCTGGCGTTGGTGGAATAAGGAATGTTTATTTTGCTGACTTTGGAACTTTAGGCGATATTACATTGACTGTTGGTGAAATCACTGATATGTCAGGCTCAACTAATTGGTTTAAGTTTGAATTAAAAGGTGCTAATTCATTAGAAACTACCATTACTACAAGTAGGGAAAATGGTACAACTTTTTATGAATCAGTACTAAATATTACTTTACCTTTTTTAGATAGGGCAACACAAGAAGAAATAAAATTAATTGCAGTGGGTAGACCACATATAGTAGTTGAAGGCTATGATGATAGATTCTATATGGTAGGTTTAGAAAATGGTGCGGACTTAACAGGTGGTACAATAGTGACTGGTGCGGCAATGGGCGACCTTTCAGGTTTCACTTTAACATTTACAGCACAAGAAACTGCACCACCTAATTTTGTACAACCGGGTGTATTAACGCCTGAGATTAATGGCGCACAATTAGAGGTTAATTAATTTTTTGTATATTAGATATGTTTCCGTGTAAACTGGGATTAATAATATAGTTGCAGGTGGGGTGAACGCACCTAGAACAAACGTTACATAATTCTAATTTTTAAATAGTTTAAAAATGGAAGCTAAACAAAAAGAACAATTAACTTATAGGGGTGTAAAATACACACCTGTAAATTTAAAAGCTAGTGAAAAATCTAGTGAAAAAACTTATAGAGGTGTAAGCTATGTAAGTTAGAGTTTTTAAAGTATATCGAAATTAAAGGGTAGCAAAACTGTTACCCTTTTTTTTTACATACAAATATCGTAAATTAGTACGTTATATAATTATGAAGAAACTTACCACAAGCACATCAGCACAAACTTTAAAAATAATACCAAGAAGTTATGTTAGTTCTGTTAGTGTTTCTGTTAGGGATGATAGTGCTAATACCAGTGTAAGTTATACAGTAACACCAACCACAAGTGGTGATTATATGGTTTTAAGTCAGGCTTTTAGTTTAAAAGAGGGGCGTTATTATGACCTAGAAGTAAAAGATGGTAGTAATGTAATATATAAAGATAAAATATTTTGTACTGACCAAACAGTACAGCAATCAACCAACAATTATTATACAATAAATAGTGGCACATATACTACAGATACAACGTATGATAATGAATTAATATTAGTATGAGTGATATAAGTATTGTAAATTTAAGTAATTATGCTAGTCCTAAAATCAAGGAAGTAAAGCATCAAGATTGGGTGTCCTACGGTGAGGATAATAATTATTTCGAATACATTATAGATAGATATAATGGTAGCCCTACAAATAATGCTATAATAAATGGCATATCAGCTATGATTTATGGTCACGGTTTAGATGCCACTGATAGTGAAAGCAAAACTGATGAGTATGCTAAAATGGTATCATTATTTAAAAAAGATGTAGTTAGAAAATTGGTATATGATTATAAACTTTTAGGACAATGTGCAGTACAAATTATATATTCAAAAGATAGAAAAACTATAGCACAATTAGAACACTTACCAGTAGAAACATTGAGGGCAGAAAAAGCAAATGAAGATGGTGAGATTGAAGCATATTACTATTTTGAAGATTGGAAAAATATAACACGAAAAGATGAACCACTTAG
>CEUT01028302.1_pt1 | contig 17987 bp, 17 predicted proteins | sample 531401 | NCBI WGS metagenome assembly CEUT01 (sample SAMEA2622821, study PRJEB7988) | marine metagenome | biome: marine biome (ENVO:00000447); feature: surface water layer (ENVO:00002042); material: "saline water (ENVO:00002010), including plankton (ENVO:xxxxxxxx)" | depth 5 m | reverse complement strand
AAGTAAGTTTGTAATTGATGCGTAACACTTTCTCTCCACCAATACTCTGGTGTGTCATAAGTGCCTGTTTGCATAATCCTAATGACGGGTTCTTGTGGGAAGACAAAACCCAACCACATTAGGCTCATTAAAAACCATCTCATCGTAGTTCCTTTTCAGTTATATTAATCTATGTCAACTCCCACACGAACGGCGGGTTTGGTGTAGCCTTAATTTACAATAATAAATATAATATATAAAAAAATAATTATGTGTTACACATCAAATCTTACAACAATCGAAGTGTTAATATCATTACCTAATTTTATAGGTTTTGCAAGTTTACCAACAACTAATAACTCATTGTTATCGTTGTATAAACCTACTGTCGTTACATATGGTTTGAATTCTGAATGAGATACAAACCCCTCGTACTTCTGTGCTTGTTGATAAGATGCTTTGTAACTTCCAGTCCCTGCACCTGTTGGTTGGTCTGATGGTGCAAAGAACTGATGTATGTCCTTAGAACCTGCTGCAACATTTATACTACCACTTAAACCTGGTGTTGCAGACTTGTTTGTTACTAAATTAAATTCACCTGGTTCAATGTTTACTAAATACTCATACTCGTATATTGTTTGTGTTGCTTTAAATTTTAGTTCATGACTAGTTGCACCTGCATTAATCATAGAACCTGTATCTGTAAGTACCACTATACCATGTGAGTAAAATGCATTTCCTACTTGTGAACCACTTCCGTTAGCTGTAATCCCTTGTCCTCTATCAAAAGAACTTGATTTATATGCAGCATAACTTGCAGAATGTGCATTATCATAGATGTTACCATCCCCATCATCTTTTAGATTGTAAGTAACTCCACCATGAGTTACATCTAATTGAATACTATTTGGTTTTACTTCTTCACCAAATAAACTTTGTGGTATTGTAAATATTTTTGCATTACCATGAAGTTCTCGTTTTTCTTTTTGTGTATTGTTGTTACCAAAAGTTCTATATGGTTCATCATTCTCGTAGTACAAATGTTTGATACTATACCAATTAGGTCTATCATAAAATGTACCTAAACTAAATTCACTTGAACTAGCATGATACACACCAAATGATTGTGATGCAGCACTACCAGTTTCGAAATTAAATAATGAACCACTTTCTGCGTTCAATCGATAGTGTCCACTACCACTATCATTTTGATTGAGCGTAAAATTCTTATGAACTTTAAATGGTCTTATTGACTTATCTGATGGGTCAATGTTCTTTAACATCTTCTACCCCTTAGAAATCAAGTTTGACTTTTATTATAGCTTCCCTTGAGTATGATTTTAGAATTGGTTTACTTAGTTTTGCAACTGCTAATAATTCATTTTCATCATTATAAAGACCAACTTGTGTAATAAACACTTTAGGGTCTTTGAAAAATGTTGCTTGTGTAAGAGCACCATCTGAACCTGTAAAGAATGTAGGATTAGCACTAAAGTTATAATCTCTATTCAATACCCTACAGAAGAAATTAGTAGAACTAATGTCTTCTTCTCTTCGTACTTGGAAGTATGCAGCTGCAACTAACTTGTCGAAGATTTTCTCTGGATTATTATCAAATGCATCAGCACTTCTACCAGTACTGAAACCACCATGTGAATCTAACTGAGATGCGTTAAATATTAAGATTCCTAAATCAGGATAAAAGGAACCTATAGCACCACCAGTTTGAGATGCGGCTGCTGTTTTGATAACACCTACACCAGTTTCTAATGAACCACTAACAATATTAAATACTCTTCCGCCTTCATTGACTGTTGGATTATTTGTTGCTCCACTATCATCAATGTATTTGAAATCACCTAATCTTAATTCCCAATTACCTGGGTCAATCTTTTCTCTCATACGAGCTCTGTTAAATGCTACAAAATAAAAATCATCTGAAGCACTTGGAGCACTTGTAAAAGTAAATTTCTCAGTTTGTGGTGCGAGTAATACATTTGCAAATTGTCTATAGTTTGCTGCACTTTCTCTACCACCTGTAATTAGTTTAGTAGTGTTTCCTGCGGAACCACTTCCATTGAAGTTTGCATATCCAACATCAAATTGTATTTCTGCAGTACTTGCATTGGTTTGTGGGTCTTGATGATAGATGTGTAAGAACGAACCTGTTGATGGTTGTGTAGAACTTGTAAAGAATGTAGTTAATGTACCACTACCACCACTAAAGATACCACTTGATACCTTTACCTTTTGGTTTTCTACCACATCGTTTTGTCTATCAAATCTTGTAAATACTGACATCTTCTACTCCTTATAATGTACTTGGGTCTGCCTTGATTGTTACCGCGATGTTGAAAGTAGCACCTGTGGATAAACCAGTGACCGTTAAGTTTGTTGAAGTTTCAGTAGTTATAGAACGAGATACGAGGTTTACTGATTTACCTTGTAAAGTAATTGAACGCTTTCTTTCTTCTTCGTTCATAAATACTGGCGTTGTAGCACCAACATTTGTTTGTAAATCTGCTATCTCTTCTTTCTGTATAAATTCTAACTCATCCAAGATTTTTGCTGCTGCAAATTGTTGTCCACCTTTTAGTAAAGGAAGTGTAAACTTAGGTTTACTTTTCTTTTTCTTCTGTACTATGACAGGTGTTAGATTTGCAATAGTTGCATCATGTAATGTGAAAGAATATCCTGCTTCTGCATCACTACCATTTCTTGTGTTAGGTGAAATTGTTTGTGTTACACCTGGACCATTGAATTCTAATGTTGGTGATGGTACTTCCAATATAGGAAGTTTTGCAGTATTTTTTGGTAGAGAAATCAATTTAAATCTCATAATTTGATTCTCATCAACAAAACTCTCTAACAATGGCATATTCTCGATTACAGCACCATAATAGTTCGAACCATTAGGATGGGATGTATCCCATAATCTGTAATCAATCTCATCATCTGCCAATGCGAATTTTGTGATTTTGAACTCGTCTTGCCCTCTTGCCAATAGTTCTCGACCTTTTTTGGTTAGAACGGCATCGACGGTTACGCTTGTATTATTTAAAAATCCCATTGTTTTTACTCCTGATTGTATTTTGAACTAAGATGGAAAGTGTTCATATATAAATATAACTTCATCTAATTTTTAATCGACTTTTAACTTAGAATCGCCTGGTTCTTGAGTTACAAGTTTAGTAGGTGAAGTTATTGTTATTTCTACTGGTTCTTTTCCATCTATAGTATTATTTTTTGTTAATAATTCTTGTTTGTAAAATAATCTAAATAAACTTGATTCATATGCAACACTCTGATGTTCAGATGGTTGAAAACTTGAACTATAAGGTATATCTAATGATGCACTTAATGATGAAGAATAAAATTTAATTTTATCTTCGTTATGTTCTGCCAACCTTGAAGAACTAATAAATGGTTGTGCTGCTTCTTCAAATGTTAATTCAATATCTCCAAGTGTTATTGATGCAGTTGCATATGTTGAACCATATTCTGTTCTTGGGTCTATCTCATTTATTTTATTTAGTGTAGGTAATCCTAAAGTACCAAGTGAACCACTTTCAAAATTATGTAAGTTTAGTTCTCCGTTAAATGTTCTATATTCACTTGATATAGTAAATGGTGTTGCTTCAGAACCACTTAATCTGTTTGTTAATTGTAAACCATCATCAAAGTGTCCTGCGTTCTCAAAGTATAAATTTTCAAACTTAGGTATCTCACCTACTACTTCCTTTGCTCTTTCTAAAATATTTGGTTCTATTAATAAACCAAGTGTAGTATTTGCTCTCGCTGGAATTAATTTTTTTAACTGGTCAAATAAACTTCTATCAAAGAAATTTATTATTCTCATATAATCCCAAAAATTATTTGCTCTTGAATACTTCTTCCAATAATTGGTTTGTACTCTTTCTAATCCTCTGTACTCTTTTCTAAATTGGTCTCTTGGGTCTCCAATCTCATCATCAAGATTTATATCTGCCAATGAGTATATGATATCTTCATTTACAACATCTACAGGCGAAAAGTATACACCAAGTTTATTACTATCTACAGGTGCAAAACTTTGTGCAGAAACTTCTTGTCTAACATTTGAAGAAAGGTTACCAAGTAATCTTGTACCCTCTGTTCTAATCTTTGTTGCGTTTCTTCTTGCTGGTCCAATATTTGGAACTCTTAATTGTTCTTTATCAACTAAACTTCTAAATAAGTTACCAGTATATTCTTTTGCACTAGCACTTGGGAAATAACTACCCTCATAAGATTTATCATCTAATGCTTCTGGTGATGATTGTAAATTTATATTATCACTTAGTGGTAATCTAAAAATTAAATTATCGTACATTGATGAGGTTGTGTTACCATTATAAGCCTTTGGTGCTCTTACATGATTATCAAATACACTTTGTGATAATGGTTCACTCCATAATCTAAACTCCATTAAGGAACCACTAAATCTTGTTGTGTGGAATTTATCAGAACCACTTGCACCACCAATATATAAATCTCTATCTGCTACAAACGCAGTATTTATATCACTTGTGTTTGTGGTGATACTTGATGAGTTAGCATAAACTACTTCCTCTCTACCTGCATCATATTGTTTTGTGGTTAACTCATATGTGATATTTTGTGTAGCAGTATCTGCAGTTAAATCATTACCTGTTGCTAACTTTCTCGTTACCATAACACTCCACATATCATCATTGTAGAATGGTAATACTGAAGATGTTATGAATGTGTTTCCACTACTACCACTAATACTAAATTGTAATCTACCAAGATTATCTACTGCACCATTATCAGTTAATTCTATTGCCCACTTATCTTCTGATTCAACAATAACTTGATTCTTAGATATAGGACTTCTAAATCTAAACTCAATAGTTTCTGGTTTGATTCCACTTGTTCCATCATCTTTCCATTCGGTTTGTAAATATTCGTTTGACCTAAAATCTAATGCGTAAGTAAACTTTCTTTTTATCTCGTAACTAACTCTATCATTTAAATCTGGTCCACCATATTCACGAACTCTAAGTATAGAACTTGGGATACCATAACAATTTATCAATCCTTTCATTGCACGAATTGTACCTTTGTTCTTCATAAAGAAAGGTAGGTTGGATAAAATTCTTTTCCATATTTCTTCTGTAATAGTTTCACTTGGTGTTTCGTTTAATGCTGCACCAGTTTCAGATTTACCCAATAGATATGTTGGTAATATTACTAAATCATTTCCACTATTGACTTCGAATCCCATACTCTTGGCAACCTCTTTTACAATATCTTTTGATATACCCTCAGATACTTTTGGAACTCGTTCATTAATATCTGTAAAGTGTCTTAAGTAACTCCAAGTTTCATCAAATTGTTCACCTACCATATCCATAAAATCTAAGAATACTTCATTTTGTGTATCTTGATTTACATGAGCAGGTAACTGATTTACTAACCTATCCATGTTTCCTCTATCATACTCAGCTGAATAAGTCATCCAAGTATTCCACCATGTTAGGAATTCAGAACTTGAAGTATGGAACAATGTTGTTTCATTATGTTTTGGCCAAGATGCATCGTAGAACTCACCAATAGAACTTGATGCATAACTTGATGAGACTGTAAATAAATAATTTTCATATGGTCCAAATGAATTTATCACTTGTCTTTTCTTAGTATCAAAATCAGATACTGCTGTTTCAGAACCACTTACATTAGCAATTGCTAATGAACCAGATGTGTATCTTTCTACTAATTCTATTTTCTTTCTAAAATTTCTTAATCTTGTTTCAGCAGAACTAAATTGTACAAAGTTACCAAAACCATAATCTGTTTGAGAACCATCTGCTGAAAGTTTATTTGTTCGTTTATTAAAATCAATATTTAATTGTACATCAAGTAAACTACTTGAGTGCACTGAATCCATTATCTCTTTATTAGTAGTAGTATCAGTGCTTAATAAATCATCATACTTTTTATAATTTGTACCTCTAAAATTTATTGGGTTTGAAGTAGAGTTTAGGTTTGGAACTCTAAGAAATAAATACTCTTCATCCTCTTCAACAAATGGTATTAGTTTTATTTTATCTTCATATGATTCCATTTTTTCTTCAACGAAGTAAACCATATCACCCTCTTCTAATTCTTCAGGTAATGGTTTATAAAATTTAAAGTAACGAGCAGTTTTATCAGAAACAGATTCAAGTGGTACAATCGTTGGGTCTGTTTGTATAATATCTTGTGGGCTATCTAAAATAGAAATTGCTAGGTGATAACCTTGTTCACTAACCATGTAATTATTTAATCTTGAAACTTTATTTTTTCTGTAGTTTACATAGAACTCATCAAACAAATTATTTCTTACATCATCACCACTATGATTTGCTTTATTAGCACCATCTTCATATGAAGTATCAACACGAACCCTATTGTTATCAAGTATCTCTATAATTGTTGCAACATAATCAACAGGTGTTTCTTGGAAAATTATTTCAGGTTCTTGAACAACTTCTGGTTCATCTAACTCAGGTACAATATCTGTAATCTCATCGTTTATCTGAAAACGAACTATATCATCAACTATTTCTCTTGTTACTGGTATTACAGGTTCATTAACAACCCATTCGTTTGTTGGTGCGATTGTACTTGGGTTTGATGTTGATGCATTTTCATTACCCTCACCACCAGTAGGTACACTTGCACCTCCACCACCACTACCAGGTCCACCCTCTTCAAAATCTTCTGCTAATCTTAACATATTGATACGATGGTTTCTCTGATGTAAGAAGTGTTCCATACTTCTCCATTTACCAAGTGTAGCACTAACTACATTATCAGCATATATAGTGTGATGTTTATCAAGTACTAAGTTCCAAACATCTAATGAAGTGGATACAAACTCTGTACCAACTTCGTTTGCCATATACCACTTACCACGATGTTTAATCGGGTGATGGTCTGTTGTGATTAGTTTACCAATCCTAACTAACTTATCACCATAAGGTCTGTTATCTTTTACTACCTTTAATACTTTTGCAAAACCTTGTTCGGTTTTAACTTTCATACCAGGTCTCATCATCTTGATTGGTAAGGTACGATTGTTACTTAATTTTATTTGTGTATCACCTGCAAAACAAACACTACCATAATCATCAAATCTATCTAACTCTTGCCAAGTATCATCTGGTGCAGGTACTTCTGCAATCTGTTCTATGACAGGTGTTGATTTACCTTTTACAGCACCATCAAAAGCTTTTCTTGTTTGTTTTCTTATTTCTTTTTTATCAAATTCTTTTTTGGGTTCAATAGCTATTTCTTGAACTCGTTCCTTAGTGACAGTGTATGTATACATTCCAGGTATAACAATTTGTCCACCAACCATACTATCAGTAAATCCTCTTTCGTTTCTACCCGCAATAAATTGTAATACATTTGCATCTGTTTTATCAAATTTTATTTTACCAGCATTAGGTCTGTTTTTCTTTGGTGTGTACACCATATCTTTATTGATAGATGCAAAATCTTTTTGGTAAGGAACATTATTTATTTGTTGTACATCAACTTTTACTTCTCTACGATTAGGTGATATCTCTTTGATTCTATATTGTAATTTTTTTGGTAAGAGTTCTTTTGATTTACCCTCTGAAAGTTTTTCTTTATCTGATGAGAAATATCGAGTACGACCATTTACCATTCGTACTTGTACTTTACCAATATGTACAAATCCATCATCATTAGTTAGCACATCTTCTTTCTTACCTGCCAATCTTCTTAAGAATAAATATTTTACTTTGTACTCACCGATTGTTAATCCCATAGTACGAAGATGCGTACCGATATCTAAATCAACTAAATTAGCTGTTGGAAATTTTACTTCACCTGCAGGAAAGATATCATCATCTACATATTTATCTTCTAAATCATAAACATATAAATGAATAAAATCAGAATTATCTCTACCAAATCCACTATATACTGATTTGGGTGATTCTAATTCTGGTCTATCTTTATCTGTTAATCCATAATCTAACATTTACCAAACTCCACTCCGATTTCATCGTAATCAACTCTGTATACTCCAAATACTTTATCAACTGCCTGTGGGTTAATTTTCATAACTTCTTGTGCCATAACACCTTTGTATCTTTGTGTACCCCATATGTATCTAAATCCATATGTGTTAAATCCATTCTCCGTACCAAGTGGTACAATATCTCGTTTCAATCTTTCATCACTAAATATTTTCTTCAAAGTCTTTCTAATTTTACCACCTTTTTTCTTTTTCTTTTTCTTCTTTTTCTTTTTAACTTCTTTCTTTTCTTGGTCTGTAGATGTTGTGTTGTTCAACTCAGCAATCTTTCTATTTAAAGTATTTATTGCATCAGTCAAATCATTATTTAATGTACCTGTTCTTTCAATATCGCTTTCTAATTCTTCTTGTAATGCTTTGATATCTACACCATCATCTTCTTCTTCTCCCTCTCTTGGAAAGATTTCTTCAAATTGTATATCATTACCAAAGAACTTTAAAACCCTTTCTGTTGTACCAGTATTTTGTCTAACTTGTAATCTTACTAATTGATAATCTTCTTCTATTGATTGTCCTTGTTTATCTGGCGATTCAAAAGATAGTAAAAACCCATTTTCATCTCTTATAGGATTAGTGGCATCAACAATTGAACCACTTATCTCCATCCTCTTTTTTTCATCTAATGCTTTTCTAAGTTGCTTTTCTTTATCAGCATCAATGATGTTTTTATAATAAGGGCTTTTCTTTTTTGCGTTCTTGTCGAAAATAAACGGCATGATTACCTCACTACTTTAAATGTGAAATCTTCATCGTATATCATAGATGTTTGGTCTGCACCACTACCACTTACAACTTTAATTTCAAATGTATAGAATCTTTCTGGTTGAAAACCATTCATATCTAAATTGAAATAGTTACCTGTGGAATCACAACTAACGATTGAACCTGTACCATAAGGGATTATTACATCCTCTGTTTCTGAATCCCTAACCGAATAGTAAGTACCTTGTTGTAGTAATCTACTTCCACTTGGTAAATACTTTACAGTCAATGCTGCTGGTGTGGTATCAAATCCACGAGTAGGATAAAGTTCACGACCTGTGAATCTAAATTTTACTTTTGATTTTTCCTTGTACTCTGGTCTTAAATTATTAAAATAAATTTTTAATCTATCTAAATCATTAGAATCTAATGGTGATAAACTACCTGTACTAAATGCTGAATCATCCCACTCTACTTCTAACTTAGGTGGATAGATTGTATTAGTTTCTCTTGAGAAAAACTTTAGATGACCAAGTGGTGTAGAGTTACCCTCTGCAGAACCTGTAGATGTTGTTGGGTCAAAGACTGTAAACATACTTTCTGAAGTTACAAGGTTTTCTCTCTTTACAATAAATCCATTATTTGGATATACTGAACTTGAATAGATATGATTCTTTACTAAATCACTAACATCCATTCTTATATCGGTAGTTTCATATACTAATTGTTGTGATGAACTTACTTCATATTCACCTAAACTTGATGTGAACCAAGTACCACCTTGTGTGATTGAACCACTTACCCATTCAGTTTTAGTAGTATCATTATCACGATACTTCCAACTTGCACCATCACTTAATGCAGGGTCTCTATCTTTTGTGCCAGTACCACCAGCCCAACTTCCACTAATCATATAAGCGAATAGTTCTTGTTCAACTGCTAATTCTTCTGAACTTGCATCGTAAAGATTTAAATAATATTTAGCATCAGCTGGAATAACTCCACTTTGTACTGATGATGATATATAACCATAGTTAAACTTAATTAAAATTCTTGATGCGTTAATTGTAGTACCAGAAGAGTTAGTATGTTTCTCTACCTCTATTATCTGGTCTAAACCTGTATTAATAGAAGAAGTAACATTACCCTCATATATTGTTGTATCTGTTATTGGATATTCAAAATAATACATTATACATCTCCTACTACTCTACCCTCAATATCTGTATTAGGGAATTTAAGTTCAAATATACTTGGGTCAAGGGATGAATATACAACACCATCTTTTGTAGCACCTTGTACATCATAGATATGTCCACTATACCCATCTTCTGTTTTGTATTTATTTTCTATAACAATAAGTTGCTTATTAGGGTTATCGTCTTCTGGTGGTACAACACTTGCCACACCATCTACTAATGAAATTTTGTAAGCAATATCACTTAATATAATTGGTTGTCCTATCTGCCAATCATCTGTATTGAAATGTTTTTTGACTGCTTCAATACATCTTAGTAATACATCATTTTTGTTAAATCCTCTTTGAGTTATAATAGAAAATCTTACACCGATGTTTACAATATAACCATCTTTAATATTGATAGCATCTGTAACTATTCTATACTGAGATAAGTAAACTCTTAAATTTTGTTTTACCACATCATTAAGTGCTACCAACTTCTTAGTTGCGTTGTAACCTAATACATACATATTTAATGCAAGTGGATTAGGTATTACACTTGTGTTTGGTTGTTTTACAATCTTACCCTCTTTTATAATTGTTTGAGTATTAACTTCTAATTGTTCATCTTGAACTATAAATACTTTTGCAACTGCACCATATTTTTGTGGTAAAGAATAAACTCTAATTACATAATCTTCTTTTGTAACTGCTCTATTTTGTGTAGCAAAGTGTGCTGCAGCATTCTGTCTTACCTCTTCAGGTGATTCACCAGAACTACCACCAGTTGCTGGTTCAGTATTTGTAATTTCTAAACTCTCTTTTGTTTCTTTTACTTTTGCAGTATCTAAACCTGTCTCATCAAGTGTTGTAGTTAATGTATCAAGATTTGATATCTCACCACTAACAACATTATCCACTTGTGAACCACCATAAGTATAAGTTACAGTCAATGTTATATTACTTGGTGCTTGTCCAAAAGCTTTTGTTTTTAAGAAATTACTTGGGTCAAATGATGTATCAAGTTTCGATAAACCTGTACCAAGTGAACTACCAACATTGTCCGGATTTGGAATTATTTCTTCATCTGCATTTGTGGATGTACCTGCACCAAATCTTAATTCTGTTTTTCCATCACTTCTAATATATCTTGTAAAACGATTTGCTGTTTTTATCAACTTTAATAAGAATGGTGCTGCTTGTGAATTAGCAGATACATCAGGTGAATTTATAGCATTGTTTTCTTCATCTTCAAAGACTGTGTCTTGTGCTAAGAAAGGAACTTCATACCAATTGTTTCCATCATCATCTATACAAGAAACTATTTCAATAACATTATCTTTGGCTAAAATAATTTTATCAAATTTTACAGCATCCCCAAAAACAAAATCCTCAGAAGTTTTAAATCCACTTTCTAATGTTGCCTTTTTGGTTAATCTGAAATGTGTTGGTATATCACCATTACTCTTAGAAACTTTATCTATACGCGTATCAAAAGAAGATGAGAACGCAAAGTTAACATCATCCATTAATCTAAAACTTCTACCACTCTTACTTGAGAAAATACTATCTGCATTTACTTTTAATGCATAGCTTAAATCTGCTTCAAAATCATCACCAACTGCTCTTGCAGGAACCTCAAGACTTAAATCACAAATTGCTGTTGCTGGTGTACTTAGATTTGGTTTGTATCCAAATGATTGTGCAATCTTAAAAATGTTTTTCTTTTCTTCTGCACTATGTAGAAGTGTTTCACGATATTGGTTGTCAACATAAAAGCTTAACATATCACCAACATAGGATGCCATCTCAATAAACATCATACCAGGTGATGATTCATTGAAATCATTGTAGGCAGTTGGATAGTATGATTTTGCAAACTCAATAAGGTTTTGTCTTATTGAACTAAAATCTCTCCCAATGTATTTTACTTTCTTTCTTTCTTTCTTAATATTGGTTCCGTATTCTACATCCAATGGCATTTACTTTCTCCTAACCTGCGGTGTTGAAATTAAAGGATATCGTCTCTGGTGCATCCTCATCATCAACATCTACATTAAACTCTATGTTTACTAATACTTTATTATCATTTGGTGATAACACAACATCTATCGTGTTAATAGTTACATATGGTAACCATTGTGCTAACGCATCTTCTATTGCTGTTTCTATTCTTACTTCTAAATCATCTTCTTGTGGTTCAAAGATTAATGCAGTTAGTTCACAACCAAAGGTAGGTTGGTTAACTCTTTCACCTGGAATAGTAAGTAATAAATTTTTTATGTTAGTAGCAACTTGTTCTCTTATAGTAGAACTTCTTGGAAAAAATCCAACATTACCACTCTTATATGTTAGAGGGAAAGTTATACCGAAAAATGCATCATCATCTTCATTGATAACTCTTACTGCTGGATTAGTTAGTGTTGCTACTTTTTCACTCATGATTATTTCTTCATCTTACTATGATTCATTAAATCGGAATAGTCTCTTGTTAAAGCATTTACTAATGATTCAGGTACATCACTTGTACTTACATTCTTTTCTCTTAATGTTTGTGCTGCTATCATGTTTCTTTGTGTTTGTTTATCACCACCTGCAGCCAATGCATCTCCGTATCCTAATAGTTCTGATGCTCTACTTGAATCAAAAGTTCCTCCACCCATTGTTGGATACTCATCCATCTCTGAATCACCTTTACTTAACGCAACAGTCTCATTTAAAACATCGTTTAATGCATCGTTACCTTTTACAAAATCTCTCTTTTGTGGTGCAACTTTTTTGACTTGTTTTGGTTTTGGTGCTAGAGATTTGAGTGTAGAATTTTTTGCTTTCTTATACTCAGTAATAAATATCTCTTTAGCATGTTTTTTGACTTCTATCCTTACTACTTCTCGAATTATTTTTACGAGTTCTTTCTTAGTCATAATGACCTCCTATGTTACATTATACCCTACTGATACTAAAGGTGGTGTTGCTGCGATTGTAAAAACAACCTGTTGATGATAAATATTAAACGCTGCTATAAACTGGTCAATAGTATCATCAATCGTTTCATTCAACTTACCTTGAGCATCAATATATGATGCTGTTATGCCTGGGTTAGTTACCAATGCTCCTGCAGCGGTAGTACCACCCAACCAATAAAGTTTTAAACCTGTATCCAATGATGTTGATAATGGAACTACTCCGTAACTACTAAAACATGCTTTTAACATTGTTTGTAATCCACTTACATTTCCTGCTACTAATGGTGCAGGTGGTGCAGTTCCTGCTCCACTTAATCCTGTCTTTACACACTTATCATATGATTCAGCAATTACGCTAGACATATCCTCATTGTCATTTAAACCTTTTTTGTACTCAGCTCTAAATATCTCCCAACTCATTTTTTACATTTTCCGTTACAGCTCTCTACTAAACAAAGTCCCTCACCAGTTTTTTCATAGTGTTCATAACCCTCTTTTGATTTACCGAATGGGCCGTGAAATATGAGTTTTACTTTTATCATTTTACTTTATTAGATGGACTTTTGATTGTACCCAATGTAGATTTTAAAGATGCTAATATACCAGCACCAGGTCCAACGACCACAGGCCCGGTCGGTGCCAGTAAACCTGTTTCTATTAATGTTAGTATATCATTTAGTTTTGATTCTAAAGTATCCCCTAAGACTATTGGTTCTGTTGCATCTACACCACCTATCTTTGTTGTTGGTGCTTCAATTACAACTTCACCTACTGCACTTACTCCTACATTTTTATTACTTGAGAACAAAATATCTCCACCCTCTTTCGTGTTCAATATTATTCTATCTGAGTTTAAAAAAATTTGTTTACCATCATATGGTGATGGAATTAATTTACTTTCCGCACCAAGTGTTGGTTTTAATTCTTGATTTGTTGTCATATAAATACTTGAACCATCAGTATCTATTTTTTCTTCTATTGGAACTTTTGTATCACCCTCTATTGTGTGTCCAACACTAATAATCATGTTAGGTGAATCTTCGTTTTCGTTTCTTATATCACTACCTATTCTGATAGAGTTTCCAAACCTACCCTCGATAATTACATCACCCTCGTTAGGTAATAATCTTCTGGCATCATCTGTTCTTTTAAAATAGTGTCCTGTCTCTATTCCTCTATCATCTGAGTTTGGTAAATCAGTAATACCCTCTGTTGATGTTAAGGTATCTTTCTTCTTACCTACACTAATACCATGTTGTGTATTAAAGTTAGGATTACCAAATAAATTTATTTGTGTTGTATAAAATCTTTGGTCAAGATATTTTACACCAATAACAATTTCACCAACTACAGGTGTTGATTGAAAATTTGGATTCAATGGTTTGTAATCAAAAAGAGAATCTATATTTTTTCCTAATTCAGAATTTACAAACCTACCCTTTACACCACCAAGAAAACTATAATCAGGTCCACCATCTTTCTTTTGTGGGAAGTAAGATTTACTTGCATCAAGATGCACTGCTACCACTTCCATTGGTTCTAACTCGTAAAATTCATTTGGTGAATCTTCTATTTCTTTTAACAATCGTAGAATAGATTCTGTATTTTGTATACGAGAAGAAATTGGACCAGTTTTGTTACCTGATTTCTTTCCGATTGTGTATGACATATTAGTTTACTTTTGCTGTAATATTATCGCTATGGTCTTGTAACTCATTGACTGTATTTTCAATGTTTTGCATTAATTGTTCTTTTTCTTTCTCTGTTAAACCAAACTCACCCTCACTATCTCCATGTGCACTTGCCTGTGCTAATCTCTGTACTATGGTTGCTAGTTTAACTAATTGTTCATCATTCTTTACATTGATTTCTAAGTATTCTTTCAACATAGGAATGATTTGTACGGCCGTATCGCCATCCTTGATAAACTGAACTACTTCTTTCATTAACACTTCTAATTGTTCTTTGTTTCGTTTAGAGTTATCATAGATGTCTTTGAACACATCTGATAAGGTTTTACCCTCAAATATTTCGAAATCGATTGCCATAATTTTACCTATTTTCTATCAATAATAAATATCGAACTTCTTAAAAAGTGTTGTATATATTTATATATTGAAAAATTTTCTAAAATATATACAATAGTTATTATATGTCGGTGAAAAATCCGACTGTAATTGATTAACTAACGGGAGATTAACCATATGCAGGAAATCATAACACTCGTAAAAGGATATGTTGACGACTTAGCTCAGATGATGTTATCCTTGGTCGCTATTGGTGCTATTTCTGAAGTAATATTTGGAAGTGGTATCTTCGGCGTTAATGTTATTGGTAACCTAACATCGATTATTAACACATTCGGCGAATCTGGTTTCGCTGGACTCGTCGCTTTGTTGGTGTTGGTGGGTTTATTCCGTAAGTAGTACTATATCGGATACCTTATGTGGGAGTCTTTTCCGAGGCTCCCACATTACTACAAGATTTCTAAAGTTTTCTCAGCATCAAATCTTCCAGCCTTTGGCCATCCATTTATTGCACCATCACTTTCACCTGGTGTTTTAATCCACAAATAAGCATCACAATATTTAGAATCTGTTTCTGTAGTAGGATTATCACCCAACTTCATTTCTTGTGGATTGTATGTTTCCCATACTTCATTACCATTTCGTGATGTATCAATAACATAACTACAACCAAAGTGTTTAGCAATTTTATCTCCGTACCTAATACACTTATCTGTTGTTACAAAGTTACTTGTGTTGATACTAAACCCTTGAAAATTATCAGAATAAAACATACCTAAAAATGTTATTGCATCAGTTTTCTTTAACCACTTAGGATGTCCAATATCAAGATAAACTACTGCATTAGTATTAGATAATTTTTTGATTGCAGATTTTATAAGACGGGTTCGTTTATGTTTCTGATATAAACTCATACCCTTTCTCATATGTGGAACTGCATCAGGTTCTATTATTACAATAGGTGAGTAATCACCAATACCATCTACAACCTCATCAATGAAATTATGATATTGTGTTAGTGTTAACCCACCCTTTGAATGTCCACCTACATCCCTATCAGGTATAGAATATAAAACAATAACGGGTTGATAGGGATGTGCTCGTTTGCACAATCTGTGCACTCTACTTGACAGCCGTTTGATTCGTTTAATAGGATTATCAACTAACCAAAAAGAATTGGGCTGTGAAGTTATCTGTTTTAACTGCGGATATTTTTCCGTATTATCTTTTCGGTAATCCCAGTCTTGGTGGTATAAATTTAATTGAACCACGAACCAGTGAACTTAGTTTCTACTGAACCAGATTGTAGATAGTTCTTCTGTAGTTCCCAATGATGTTTCTTCATCACATTGATAACACGAGTAATGTGTTGTGTGTTGGAACCAGTCATCTCACGAATTAAAATGTATAATGCCTTCTTGTTAAAGTTCTCGATATTATCTCTCATATCAATCAACTCAACAACAGCATTGGCAACATCTAAATCTTTCTTTCGTTTGAAGACGGTAGTGAGATTGTTTCTCCAATAATCAGCAAGTAAAACAATGTATTCTGATTTCATTGACTTGGTGTCAATACCTCTCATCTCTGTAATAGGGTCTCGTTTGTAATCAGTAACTTCTTCACCATCATGCATCTTCATCTTCTTGTAGTTATTGTTGTTGTGTAGAATGAGATAATTCTTGGCAACAATCGAGAAATATGAAAAGGCCTTACCCTTACCCTCAGTAAACTTATGAATGTTCATATACAAGAAACTAACTACTTCGTGTTTAACATCTTCTGATGGTACATCAAAGTAATAAAATTTAAAGGTGTGAATAATATTCTCAGCAAGTTTTTCAAATGGTGTACGAATATGCTCGTTATAGATTCTCTCCCTCATATGTGGACGAGTTTCTTTGTTATGACGAATAATAGCATCTTCTGTTCCTTGATTGAAATAATATCTTGGTGAACCTTTTTTTGCTTTTCTTGGCATTATATCTCCTGCTCTGTTATTTTTGTTAAATCATTTACGGCATCTTGGATACCCTCAAAGACTACTCCTATCTCATCATCCGATTCGAACTTACCCTCTGAATCTAATTCATCTAGTCTTCTTTTAGTTTGTATTATTCTAGCAGAATAATTTTCAACCCAAGTTTCTAATCTTTCAACTTTTCTCATTTGGTTGTAAGTAGTGAAACCTAAAGTTATTACAATTATTCCTAAGATTATTTCTAATATCATTTTTTATCTCCAAACAACTCATCAAATAAATCCTTTGGTGAATCACCTGTGAGTTTAGTTTTAACTTCTGTATCTACTGCTTGTTTTATATTTGAAACAGATTTAGCAACTTTCTGTTTTCCAACTTGTCCTGCTCTATCCCATTCATCTCCCTCGATATATGTTGCCATCATATCTGCTTGATGTAGGATACGAGCAATATGACTTCTCAAACCTGTTTCAGGTAGAAAAGTTTTTAAGTATTTCTCATTAGCATCTTCGTACATACCATCGGTAAGTTTTAATCCAAGATACTCATTTTCATTCATTGGTATTTGAAAGTGTTGTAAAAGAAATAATGCTCTATCAGTAACGGTCATGTAAGTTAAATCTGGATTATGATTATAAATCTTACCTTGATTTTTTCTATGCCATTCTGATTCATTGATTACATAATAATCATTTTCTAAATCTCCAACCTTACCTAAATCATGGTGTAGGGCTGCAAAGATTAATTCTTCATTTGTGAAATTAATATCCGCTCCATTCTGTAACCATAAATCTCTTACTTGTTGAGACATCTCTACGATGTGAATGACATGTTCTACATACCCACCAACACAAGCATTATGATAATGTTCTTTAGCACTTGCTGGTGCTACAACCATTCTGTCCTCGAAGTGGTCATACATTCTATTTAGCTTTTCCAACCTTTCTCCCTCGAAAGTATCATTAACGATACCACGAAGTTTTAACCAGTTGTCTTGTATTTGTTGTTCAGTCAATTGTTTCATAATGTTTGTAAATCTCCAATTTAATATGTGTTAATA
>CEUT01017997.1_pt1 | contig 18109 bp, 9 predicted proteins | sample 531401 | NCBI WGS metagenome assembly CEUT01 (sample SAMEA2622821, study PRJEB7988) | marine metagenome | biome: marine biome (ENVO:00000447); feature: surface water layer (ENVO:00002042); material: "saline water (ENVO:00002010), including plankton (ENVO:xxxxxxxx)" | depth 5 m | reverse complement strand
TTTCTGGTTTATTACACATTAATGTTATTAGTCATGATGACAATGATGATATAGATGATGCAAGTGAATACTATTATACAAATTTTAATGGTCAAAGTTCGCAGATAAAAAAACCAATACAACCTTTTAACAATGAAGAACCAAAAGACCCAGATAGAACTGGACTAAAACACAGTATGGGCGATTATGATTCTTTATTATTTTTTGTTTCAGGTGGAATGACTCTCCATGAACCTGTTTTTAGCGTTGGGCCATTAAGTCAAGGTTATTTAGCAACTAATGGTTTTATAAACAATTCAAGTGGGCCTGCTTCATGGGCAGATGGGACTGGTGCTTTTGGTGGAACTGGTAATGAAGATTGGTACACAACTGTTACTCATCCTTGTCAGCACTTTTTAAAATACCATTTAATAAGTAGAATAAATAATGGATATGGTCATACAGTAATGAATGATGCAAGTAAAAAGTATTACAAAGTTCAACCTATAACAACACACCAATTTGAATACTCTCTTACTGGGCCTAAGTTTTTACAAACTGACATTGTTGGTAGTTTAGGAAACGATATAACTGGAGACGCTGGAAGTCTTCCCGATGCAGATGAAGATAATTCAGATACAAGAGAAGGTAATAACTTTAGACATATTGTTAGTAATGGAATATTTTCAAATGATTTAGATGGTGATTATGTAGGTGGAATAGGTGGAGTTGGTGATTTAAGTGTACCTGCTAATAATACTTTTTTTCCTGTTGTTGAAGGAGTTGAAATATATGGAAAGCATAGTTTTAATATACCACAACACGAAAATGTTGGAGGCGCTGGTGGCAGTTTTGTCTTCTCTAATTCAGATACAATTCAAAGTAATTATTCGCATCAATCTAACTATTGGAGTATGGTAATTAAAATAAAATTAAAAGGGTATGATTCTGTTACTGGAAATGGAGCTACTCAAGCAACTCATGAGTTTTTTAAATCAAGAACAAATGTTATGTTTCAACCTTTTGGAGAAACAGCTAGTTTTGATATAGCAAACAGTTTGCATACATAATGCTATTGGATAAAATTGATATGTTAATTAAATTAAATAGTAAAAGTATATAATATTATGGCAAAAAGTTTATTCTCGGTAGCTTCATCAGCGGGTAGATTACAAGGTCAATATAAAGCCAGTATGTATGATGTTGCTTCTTTTGACACTCAAAAAAAATTCGCAAACCTTATAGCAGAAGAAAAACAATCTCAATTTGACGAAGCTATTGGAAGTATATCAAGTGCATTAAATATAGCTAGTATGGCTTATGGGGCTTATCAAGATACCGCTCAAGATATAAAAGTGTTAGAACAATCAGAAGGTGAACTACAAACTGGTAATAAGTTTTTAAAAACTGCTGGTTTAGCTTTGGGTGTAGGGGAAGGAACATTTGGAGATAGCACTATAGCCGCTGGAGATATTTCTACTCAAGCTAATATGTTTAAATATTTAGGAGGAGGTTCTGTTCCTTCTATGTTTGAAGATGCTACCAAATCTATTTCTAGTGGAACTGTTACTTATGGTCAAGCATTAAGAGATAGAGAGAACTATCAAGATTTATTAAACAAATTTCATTCTGGTACTGATATGAGTGTATCAGCTTTTGAGGCTTTACAATTATGAATTTAGCAGAAAATCGTTTATCTAAGTATGGAAGATTTGGCGATAATGAAATGCATCGCACATCAAAGACAGGACCTGGTAAGGGAGATTTATGGCATGTAAACTCTCAAGAAAAACAATTGATGAATATGTATGGTCAAGAAGGTGAAAGATTAGTTGATTTGATTGGTGCTGGAACTATTAATCCAATTACTGGAAAAGAAGAAAAATATGTACAATTAGCTTTGATGGGGGCTCAACTTGGTTTATCATTATATCAAGGTGCTAGAGGTACTGGAGCTCAAAGAGATGCGGCAAGGGAACAATTATCTATAATTGATGCACAGGAAAAAGCATTGAATGAATCTGAGATAAAACTATCTGAATCTGTAGCAGCTCAAAACCAATTAATTACTCAAGAAGCTGGTATGCAACTTGAACAAGTATCTGAAGGCGCAAGTAAAAATCTAGAACAAATTACTCAACAAACTGACAATATAATTGCTAAGACTGGATTTGCTTCTTCTGGAGATGCTGAACAAATGCAAGATAGGGCAACTGAAGATTTAAGAACTTCTTTTGATTATACAAAAAAAGATATGATGAGTCAGTATGGAAAAGCATTAGGTAGTGTTAGTGGAATGTATGAAGAGGAAAAAGCAAGGATAAGGTCAGAAAAAGAAAGATTAGAACAAGAAAGAAGACTTGCATCAGCTCAAGCAAATAGAAAGTTTTTAGGAATATTTTAAATGGCATCAGCACTACAAGCATTAGAAAGGTTAATAGATTATAATATTAAAAGTAAAAGAGCTGATGTTCAAGAGTCTCTTGCCTTTATGCAATTTGGTATGCAAAAAAGAGCAGCTGAGATAAAAGAATTTGGTATGCAGATGGAAATGCTTGGAAATGCAAACAAACAATTTAAACTAAATGTTGCAGATAATTTTATAAGAAACTCTGGTCTTCAATCTATTTATAACCTAGTACCTACTGGTATAAAAAATTTTGAAGCTGCTGAAGAAGAATTAAAAAGCATTGTTACTCAATTAAAAAGTAAGAAAGTGGGTGGAGTTAAAGCAAAGTTTGATGATGCAAATGCTAATGATATAGCTGCCGCTTTGTGGGAGTATAAGAATACTCAAGACCCATCATCTATTGTTAATCTTTCAAATAGAGTTGAATCAATGTATCAACCTGGCTATAAAGGAAATGCTAAAGATAAAAATTTATTAACTGCTTTTAATAAAATTTCTAATCTATCTGCATTAAGACAAGTTGGTAAACAAGCTCAACAAACATTAAGAGATGAAACTAATATATTAAAAGAACAATTTGAATTTGCTAGAGGTGATACAAAAATACAAAGTGGTTTTGGAATGTTTTCTGATGAGGTAGCTGAAGAATTTAATAGACAACAACAACAAAATTTACCTCCAGATATTAAAAGCATTGCTGATTTAGTTGAAAAAGAAACTGAAGAACCAACTGAAGAACCTCAGTCTGAAGTAAGGAATGAACGTATTTTTAGACAAGGTTATGAACCAAAGTTAGATGATGAGATTGTAGAAGATTCAAAATCTGTTTTAACTGAAGATGAACTAAAAGGACTTGAAACTAATTTATCGTCTTTAAGTAAAAAACAAGTGGAGTTGCAAAATACATTAGATACTTTAGTAAAAGAAAGAGATGATATTTTAGATGACTATCAAGAATTAGAAGAGAGTAGAGAGTTAGCTCTTGATAGACTTAAATACTTTAGAAGAATTGGTGATTCTAAAAAAATAAATGAAGCTGCTGAAGACTTTAGAAAAATTGATAATTTATTAGACAAGAGAAATAGCAGTGTTGATGGTTCTGTAGTTAGAGAAAAATCGGCATATGATGCTATATCTTTTTATGGTGAAAATATAACTCGACCTGTTTCAACTTATTCTGGTCAAGTGAGTGGAACTAAATCAGAACAAATTGTCAGAATTAAAGAAGCAATAAGAGAGCTTGAATCACAACGAAATAGATTATCTCCATAGTGTCTGACAATCTTACATTACAAATTAAAGAAGAGTTAGCTAAGAGAGGAAAGTCTGTTAGTGAAGATGCTATTTCAAAAGTATTAGAAAGGTATAATTTTCCACAAGCAACTAATCAAGCAGTACCTACTCAACAACAACAATCAGTTCCTCAACCTACTCAAAACGATTTACCATCTTGGTTTGAATCAGACCCACAAAGACAATCAGATACAAGTTTATCAAACTCATTAGGAGTTGGGCTATGGAGTCTTGCTGACAGTGCTTTGTTTGGTCTGCCTGGCGCCTTTGTAGAAGAAGAAGAGTTTTTAGATTTTGAAGACCCACTGGCAAAGTGGTTAGGAGCAATTGGTAGTTTTGGAGGGTTTGTTGGCGGAGCTCCTATGAAAATAGGATTAAAAGCAAGTCAAAAAGTTGCATCTGCATTAGCACCTAAGTTAGTTCAAAAACAAGGTGCATCTACTGTACTAAAAGGAATGAGAGAAGCTGGTGAAGCTGGAGGTTTAAGTAGGAAAGCAATTAAGCAAACTACCTCTGGATACAAGAGACTAGTACAAGAAGCACAGATAGACCCAGCTTTGCAAGGTGAGAAGTTTGGACAAGCAGTCGCTAAGTATAGAGATGAATACATTGAATTAGGAATGAAGAATGGAATCATCAAAAATGCAGACGAAGCAGATGTTATAAGAAAGATGTTTCTAGCAGAAGATGTGGCGGGTGGTGTCAATGTATTTAAAAGACCTATACAAGACTTTCAAGGGTTAGCAATAGCCAGATTGGGTGATAGTAAACTTGCAAGGTTTGCTGGTCACGCTGCTAATGACGTAATGGTTTTTTCATTAATAGATGCAGTATTTGAAGGTGTAACTACTATAGAAGACCATGAGTATGATTGGACTGCTCCATTGTGGGGAGTAGCTAATGGTATAGCTTTTTCATCTTTATCTTTCTTGAATCCAAAAGGTAAAGCATCTTCTTGGTATAAGGATTGGAAGATTGGAGTCAAAGCAGCCTTTACTGGTAAGAGTCCGTATGGAAAACTTAGTGAGCGTGAGTTAGCTAGTGTTACTAGATATATAGGTCAATCAAGAAAAGCAAATGGTGAATTAGGTACTATGCCAGTTACTTACAAAGGCGAAACTCATAATATTAGATTAGATTCTATGGGTGACAATATAGGTTCTGAGTTTGGTTCATCTAAAACTCTTATGGAGTTTCAAAGTAAATTTGGAAAAGAAAACGCTGCTGGAGCAATGAGGTCTCTTCTTGAATCAGAAAGAAAGAAGTGGGGAAGAGAGATTATAAAATGGGCAAATAGAAGCGAAGCTCAAAATCTTTTTCAAGTATGGCCTAGGATGATGCTAGGTGGTATGTTATTTAACTCTCAAGCATTCTACGAAATGTATGCAAACAATGCTGACTTAGATTTTGCCAATGATATTCTTCCTAATTTTTTAATAGGTGCTTATATACAAAGAAGAACTAATCCAAACAAGTTTGATTTAAATGCAAATTCAATAACTAGAGCAAGAGAAAATCTTGCAATACTTGGATTCAAACCAGACCAATTAAGTCAAATACCTTCGTTATCTCAACCAGAAAACAGACTTAGAAATCCATTACATAGTAAAGAAAACTTAGATGTTATTGACGTTGCTATATCTGAAGGAGTTATATCAGATGATTACGCAGCTGTTGATGTTAACTTACCAGACAATGTTGCAAGTGTTGGATTTGTAGATAATAAAAATATTGCATTTGAACAGATATATGGATACTTAAGAGGCATAAGGGCATATCAAAAACCACTTGATAATATATCAGTAAGCTCTGCTAAAAAGATTGTAGATGCTTTTAATAAAGCAAATCCAGATGTAAACCTAGAAAATGTTAATTCTGTTGAGAAAATGCTTGATACACAATCATTGAAGATGACAGAAGAGTTTGAACAAAACTTTCCTAACATTATAGCATCAGTAAAGAATGTAGATGAACTTGGTATTATTGAAGAAGCAGATGGTCAAACGTCAAAGTTAAAAGTTCCCCAACATGTTACTCTTAGTGATGATATAATAAATCAAGCTAGGGATGGAAAAATAAATTGGTTAACTGTAGATGGAACTAAAACAGGTCAAATACTAGAAGGTCAAGAAGCTGTTGATGCATTATATAAAAGTATAGATGGATTAAATTCAATTATATATATGTCTGACGAACTTGCTCAAGTCAAAGTTCATGAAGCTCCAGATAGGAATACAGTAATATTAAAAGAATTAAGTAGTGTAAAAAATATACATGAAAGAATATTCTTTGAAGAAAATCAAATAGATAAGATGTTTCCAGACAATAGTTCTATGGCTAGTAAGTTTGGATTTGCAGATAATTTTAATGATTACAGATTTGTTGTTTTAAGAAACCACGCTATAAGAAGCGCTCAAGGAATAACAGACATATTTAAACCAGAGTTTGCAGAACGGAATACATTACTTACACATTTAAGAGATTCTGGATTAATTAGTTATAAAAAAGGAGTAACAAATCCATTACTTGTTGAAAACGTAGGTCAAATAAAAATTAAAGATACTGGCAACCCAGAAAAAGATGCTGAAAGAAAAAGATTCTTAGGTAGGGTTCTTGCTATACAATCAATTACTGGAAATTATGAAAGAACTAATGTTGACCCTCCTGCTGTAGATGGTTCTAAGATTGATGTATTGATGAATAAATTAAGTGAGTATGGGTACAATGAATCTAAGATGCCTATGTGGATGCATAAGCACATTGTTGACTTTGCTATAAGAGATAAGATTGAAGGAACAGACCTTACTATGGGAGACGTTGATGGAATAATGAATCTATCTGGTCTTGGCATGGCTTCAGTTGGAGTTGATGTAACAGGTCAAAAGACTTCTGGTTTTACCTTAAAGCTTATTGATGAGAAAGTATTAAATCAAGGTTCTGAGTTGGTAAGTGGAGTTTCAGAAGATACTATATTGGAGTACAATAAAAAAGTAAGAGAGATACAAAAAAATTCAAAAGGTTTAGTATCTATATCTGATGACAAAGTATTAGTTACAGAACCAGAAATGTTGCAATTAATGAATGATTCTTTAAAACCAGAATTTGGTTATGATATTGGTTCAAATCCTAATTTTGGTAATTCAGCTAAAGCAACATTAATGGAATTTATGAATATATTAGGAAGCACAGATGTTCCAAACTCTTCTAGGTTGCAAGACCAATTAGGAAAATTTGCAGAAGAAGGAGGTCCCAACGCAGAAGCGACGATAGCTAAATGGTTAAATGGTTTTGGCATTATATCTTTAAAGCCAGGCGAGACTAAGTTTGAAATTAACTTAGACCAGTTTAATGAAATGACTGCTGAAAAACTCGGTAGAAGATTAGATAGATACGGTGTTACTCCAGAGTATGCTGAAAAAATGTATCATACATTAGAAAAGAATTCTAGAGATAGAGAAATGCTTGATTCTGGTGAAGGTGATTATATAAAAGGCATTACGCTTCAAGAATTTTTTGACAGGTACAGGATAGACGATAATCAACCAACAAAACCAGAGAAACAAGAAAGTGCATTTAATGATTTAATATTTGACCAATTTGAAAGTGTTGATAGAAAAAGAAAAATAGAAGTATTGGAAAGTGTATTTGATAGATTATATGTTCCCGATACAGATAAAAATAAAGAATTTGTAAAGTTTTCAGATTTACCTAGAGAACGTAGAAATAAAATGAAACCTGCTATGGTTGCTGATTTTGTTGGATTGTTGGGTGGCAGGATGAATCAAACAAGAATAGAAACTGTAGAATATAAAAATGGAAGACTTGCAAGAGGTAAAGAAGTAAAACAAAATACTAAAATGGATAAACTGTTCAATAGTTTAGATATTAAGTACATGAATATAGACCCTTTTGTTAATACGTTTATTTATACTGAAGATGGTAGAAGAGTTCAAAGAAGAAGAGTAAATATATTTGGTGACAATGATAACTTGCCTCAAAATTCTATAGATGTAATTAATGGATTAAGAGATGAGTTTAATAGAGTAATTGGAGTAGCTCAAGAAATAGATGGAGAATCTCTTACTGGAAGCAATGGAGAAGTTGGAATGGCGGTAATGAGACTAGCTCCGAATATAAGTCCTATAGCAATTAAAAATGCAGACCTTAATAAAATTATATCTACATTTGATGAGTTTGCAAATTTATACAACACCCCAGAAAGTCCATTAAATCAACCAGCAAAAACACAAATAGAAAATATACAAAAAGCATTAAACGATGGAACAGCTACTCCAGTTGATTATGCGGCAGCACTAAGAAGATTATTACTACAAGATATGTTTGTTGGTAGTGATGGAGATGCTTTGTTTGCTGATGTTATGAATGGAAAAGTAGACGTTCCTAAATTGTTTGGAAGAACAAAACTTTATGATACTAAGAAATTTGTTACATATGATAAAGAGTTTATACTAGACGTTGCTGATTCCTATGCATCTATTGGAGACAAAGAAACTTCAAAGGTGTTGAGAGATAGATTAAGGAAAGATGGTTTTGGTGTAGTTGTTTGGAACGATAAGACTGCTGATATAAGAGATGAAGTTCAAAAATATATAGACGATGAAAATCTTAATATTGATATAGATAATATGATAGGAGATGCACATAAAGAAGTATCTTCTTTTGATAGTATTGCTTATGTAAGTGAAGACATGATGACATATTTGCATACTATGATGGGCCATAGACCAGATTCTAAAAATCCTATTAAACCAGTTATATCTTCTAGTGGTGCAGATTCTCCTTTGTTAATGGGTAAAACATTATTTGTTTATGCTAAAGAATTAGATGGGTTCTTTTCTAGACCTGAAAATACAAACGTAGATGTTATTTTATCAGCAAGTGGAACTAAAGCAATGAATCCAATTGAAGGTTCTATGATAGACGATGCTGAATGGAGTGATATAAGTACATATAGGACAAATCCAAATCAATTAAGAAAGTTAAGTCTTGAGTCTATTGGTGTTAAACCAGAAAAAGATGTTATTATGCCAAATGGTAAGAGGTCTCATGCAGATATGAACTATGCAAATAATGAAGAGTCTGGTAGATATTTTGCAGATGAAATAGAAAGACCACTTACACAATCTATTAGAAATGCTCAACAACAAGTTAAAGACCCTATAGCAATGAGAAGATGGATTAGAGGTCAATTTGGAGATGATGCTTTAGTTTCTATGGTAGACGGAACTGAATCTTTAAATCATTTAAATGGAATGAATTTCTTTGCTGGATTAACTAGAGATGCTAACCCTATGAGCTATAGTGAAAACATAGTTAAGAATAAAATATATGGAGCGTACATAGACCCTCTTATTAATAATAAAAGGTCTGTCACTAATCAATTTGACCAAGAACATTCAGAAAGATATGGAGGTCAGTCTTCTTTGATACAAGCTCCAATAGCTCCTTCTCATCCAAATGCTAGATTAAAACCTACATTAGTAGATGATGATGGCAATATTATTAAAAGAGGTGAGGTAATGTTACCTGCCTTTGAAGCAGATATGAATCTTGCAACATTGATAAGTAAAGGTTATGAATTAAGAATTGTTGAAGATGGAAAAGTCTCTACTTTAGATGAAATAGGTAATGAATTTGGTGAAGACTTTCAAAGAAGTTTTGATGTGGATATAAGTTTAGGTGGTTTCCATGAACTTATTGAAACAATAGCATTAGAAAATAACAGACCCAATCTTCAAATAGGTATTATCGTAAGAAGGAATCCAAGAACTAGACCAAATGACTTATCTTTAATGGGCCTAAAAGGATTTTTAGATAAAACATATGGTAATTCTATGATGATTAATGCATTTGATGTTGTCAATGTATTTGAAGGTGACTATGATGCAGACAAGGCAGATTACTTTTTTGCTGAAAGAAAGAATATGTTTGACCATGTTGAAAGAACTTCTCATTACTGGGTACAAGGCGTAGACCCAACAGCTTTAATGAGAAAAGCTAATTTTAATTTTAACATGAACTCTACTATGGAAAATGAATCAGTCGAAAAAATGTCAGCAGCTTTAGATTTATATAAGTCGTCTATTGGTTTAGTTCAAAAAGTTCCTAGAATGTTAAATTACTTAGGAAATTTAGGTCAAAGTGTTCCTGTTGGTGCTGATGGTAAAGCAAAAGATGCTGCTATGAGAGGTGAGGAAAATTCTAAAATATTATACGAAGGTCGTGATTATAAAATTGTAATTGACTATGACAATACAGATTTTTATCAAAGGTCTGCTTTAGAAACTCAATATATTATAGATGGTCAAGGTGACTTGAACAATCAAATATCAAGCGATATATATTCTTGGAGAGATGATTTTTTATTCCCAAATATGGAGCAATCTAAAAGTTCTAAAGATTTAAGAGAAATGTCTAGAGGTGAAAGTATTGGATTTAATAATGATGTTTCTAAAAAAGGGGAATCAAACGGAAAGAGAGTAAGGATATTTAAAAAATTAATTAGAGATGTAGACGGAAACTTTAAAGAAACAGATGATTTAAGTTCTTTGGATAAGGCAATCGTAAGGGAGATGTTATCAGAGTATGGAAAGTTATTACAAGTAACTGGCGATTCTGTTTATGAAAAAAGTGGTGAGCAAAAAAGAACTTCTTATGAAGATGTAATGGCTGCTTCTGATAGATTCTTTTCCTTTAATAGAAATCTAAGAAAGTCATTGTATTATAGATTAAGAAATAAATACCAAGATTATACATTAAACAAAGATGGTGAACCAATGAATAAAGACAAATGGAAAACCAGTAAAGAGTTTAATGATTTGTTTGGAGTCGAACCCAGACAGAACGAAGATGGTACAGTAAAGTGGCAAGTAACTGCTAATGAAAAAATGTTTCCAAATGCAGTAGAAAAGAACTCTAAAGAGTTTACAGAAGGTAAAAGAGGTTCTCCTATTGAAAGAACATTGCATAAAGTTTGGGATGCTAATATCTTTGAAGAAACAAGAGTTGAAGGTATAACTGGTCAAGCAAGAGAATATTTAAATAATTGGTATGACGAATTTGTTTTTGATAATAGAATGAATAACACAGAATTAGAAACTGCTACCAATTTATTAAAATCAAATGTTTTCAAAACTGCTCAAAGCATAAATCAAAAAGTTAATTTAATCAAAGCCCTTAATAAAAAAGTTATGCAAGTAAAGTATAATAAAAACATGGCTTGGGCTAAGAAAAAACTTGCTATGGAAAAGATTAATACTTTGAAGTCTGAGGTAGAAAAAGAACTTGGTGGTTTTTTAAGTCAAAAGTATTTAAAAAGCAAATCGTCTAAAGACTTACAAAACATAGAGTATGTTGATGTAAATACAAACAATATGAAAAAGGGAACTATTTACTACTCAACAATAGAACAGATAAAAAGATTTATGCCTCTAATAAATGGAGATGATAATTTTGGATTAAGCCCTAAAGCAAGAGACCAATTAAAAGATATAAAGCAATACAGAAAGTTGTTCTATGGAAATCAAGACAATCTTGGAGAGTTGATGAAATACGGAGGTAGACAATCACTAAGTACAGAGCAACAACAATTCCTTGAAAGATTTCCAGATATGAATACATATCAAGAAATAGAAAGTACATTATTAATGAGGGGTGTCAATCAACATGGTTTAAAATTTTTATGGGCTTTTATGCAACCAACTTTAAATAAAAATAAAATTGGAATATTTAATGGAAACCCAATAGCGGTTCCTTTTGAAGCTAAAGAAGGATATGACCCATCGTCTAGATATAGAAGAGGATTAAACTTTCTTACTCAACTTGCATCTAGAAAAGAGATGAAATTATTTGGAGAAGATGTATTAGACCCAGAAGTCCAATCATTAGCAAAAACTGCTTTATCTTATGTGCAAACAACAGAAGCACAGTTCCAAAGATTTTTTGATAGAAGGTTTGATTTGAGGTCTTTAGTTTCCGAGAATATAGGAATGGCATATGAGTTTGGGCCAGGTATGAGTCAAAAAATGGTATATGATGCTATTAAACTTCCATCTTTTCACAAAGACTTTGAAAAGAGATTTGGAGATTTTGGTACTATTGAATGGACTAAAACTGGCGATAGAATCAAAAACGGTTTTGGATTGTTTAATGACCACTTGTTTAGTTTTTATAAAGACATTATGGATGCCGCTGGTAAATCTAAAGAGTTTGATACATACATAGACCAGATGAGTAACTTGCAAAGTTTAATGATGAGCAATAACATTCTTAATCCAGTATCTTACTTACACGCTAGAAACTCTATGGATGCAGACATTAGAGACATTGCTCAAAAAACAATTGGATTAGGATTAAAAAAAGGTAACTTAAAACCAGAATTAACTAATAAATTAATGAGCAACCCAGTATATGCATTGATGGGTGGTAGTAGTTATTTTAAGAATCTTACTTTAGAGAGGTCTGCAAAACAAGGGATGGACAGTTTAAAGAAAATGAAAGAGACCAGTTCTCTTGTCGAAAATGTAAAAAGAGACCAACAGGTATCTGAGTCTGGAGAAGAAAGACTTCGTAGATTGAAAGATGAAATGATAGAACTAAAGAAGTGTGCAACATAATGGCTTCAATTAATTGTAAAATAGTAAACCCTTATTATGAAGAATTATTAAACACTATAGATAAGTGGGCTAAGTCTTCTGATAGTAAAAAACAAATGAATAATCCTTATGAAGCTGCTTTTAGATTAGCTGAAAGAGATTTCCTTGTTGAGTTAGACACATTGAAATACGATACTAACTCTGAGATACTAACAAAAGGTAGACTAAATGGATTTAAAAAGACCCTTTCTACGTTAAACAAGAATATAAAGTCTGGAAAGATTGATGGTCAATTTGCTCAATACTTTTATCAAACATCTCATTATGGTGCTAAAGACCCTGTAATTGGTGGATACTTAAAAGATATGCAAAACTCTAGTTTCTTCTTTAGAAAAAACGAACTAAGAGATAGGAATAGATTTAAAGAAATTATCATGTCTTTGCAAAAAGACGCTGGTATAAACAGTCTTATTGGCAGACTAGGTTATAGAGCTGCTCAGAAGAAGATGACAAAGTTGGACAATGATTTAATTAAAGCAGTAAATGATGGTGACGATGGTAAAGTAACTGAGATTCAAAAAGAGATTAATAAACTTACTACCGATGGTGAATTAAAATCTTTTGGTGATTTTATGGATGTTGTTGAGCGTGGTTTAAAAGAAGCAACTGAAGCCAAGTATTTAATGATAAAAGAACAAGCAGATAATGGAGACTCTTCTTCTAAACAACTACTTAAAAAACTTGATGAAGGCAGAGCAAGGATAACATTATCGGATAGAGAGATTGCTAGTATAGTTAAAGATAGAAATGGTGTTGCTCTTAAAGATAGACCAGAACTATATAAAGCAGTTGTACAATATGATGTTATGATGGAAGACTTGTACAAATCTCTTAGGAATGGTATAGACCAAAGGATTAATTCTATTATTGAAAGAATGAAAATTAATGGAGATGAAAAAACTGTAGAAGAATTAAAAGATGTTAAAAATAAATTAAGAGAACAGTTAATGCCTAAATACAAGGCTGGATACTTTCCACATTATGTAAGAGACTTAAGCGCTCCATTTATGCAGAAGATGATGCCTCACCTAGATGATTTACAGAACGCAGCTAATCCATATATAAAAGATAAACCTAAAACAGTTATTGAAATAGCTAATGATATTAGATTAGATATTAGTGAGCATGCTAAAGGAATCGCAGAAGAATCTGATTACAATTATAGTAAACACTTTTTGAATGTTGTTGATAGTTACATTACAGATGTCAATAGGTTTAACTTTACTTCTTTTACAGATGCTCATTTTCTTAGGTCTTTATCTGGAGTAGAAAGTATATTCAAAACAAAAGGTTCTGCTCAAGGATATGGTCAAAACGTAGTTGATTACATTACAGACTTACATAAGGCTTCTAATGGGGATACCGATATAAGTCCGAAAACAAGGGCATTAATGAGGTCTTTATTAGGTTTTGAGTTCATATCCAAACTTGGAGTAAACCCTCGTTCTGCGGTAAGAAATTTTACTCAAAGATTATTAGACTATGTAGAGTGGGGACCTGTACAAATAAGGAATATGAATGAGCAATTAAAAAACATGACATTAAAAACTGCTAAAGGTGTTGAAGTTGATTCAAATGTTTTTGTTGAAAGCGCATTGAAAGATGCTGGTCTTTTATTTGATGAAGTGTCTCCACAGTTATTAGAAACTGGATTGATGGAACCTGCGTCTATGTTTAATTTAAGAGTTTGGAATGAATCTAAAGGTAAGTACGAGATAAGAGAAAAAGGCAAACTAGAAAACTTTGCAAACTTTACATCTGATATAGCTGCTAAGACATCTTATTTACACAGGAAAGCAGAGAACTCAAACAGGAAACATACTTTTAAAATAGGTTTTGCACAGATGTATAAATGGTTAAAAGATAACCCCCAGTTTGCTAAATCTAAACAAGAAGAACTTGGTAAAAGCTTTTCTGAAGGTAGACTAGAAACAATTATACAACAAACTGCTCAAAACTATGCTAAGAACATGGTTATTTTAAATCACTTTGACTATGCTGATTATGCAAAATCAAAAGCGTTTAGAAGTAAACTTGGTAGATTTATGTTTCAGTTCCAACATTACAGTATGGAATTTTTTGAAAGGAATATGAAAATATTAAAGGAATCTAAACAAGATATACTCGCAGGGAATTTATTACCAAACGGAGATGCTAGAGGATTAGAGAAAGCATACAGAATGGCGTTTGCTTATTTCTTAGCTCCTGTTATGGCATCAGCATTAACTGGTTTAAACTTCAGTAACTTAGTAGAGCATGATAGTGCTAATAGAATTAATCAATTAGCTACTATACTTACTGGAGATGAAGAAGATGTTAAGAAAGCATTTTATGGTAAAGGCCCTATCTTATCTACATTTGGAGGTCCACTCGCATCTGATATTTTAGACATTGGTATGATGTTAGATGTTATAAATTTAGATGAAGACTCTTTGCTTACTATTGTAACTGGTATGCAAGAGTATGATTTGAACAGTCAAAGTACAGACCTTACTAAAAAGTTAAGATTGTTAAATGGTTTCGCAGGTAGGTTACTTGAAAGACACATACCTCAACTGAATGAAGGCAGGATTGGATGGGCTGTTCAACAGGAACTTGGATTATATCCTACCAAAGAAGCAAAAGATATACAAAAGACATATAAGAAAGCTCGTAAAAGAGTATTACCAGCGGGTGTAGAAAGAAGTTTAAGAATGTTAGAAGAAGGCGAGTTGACATAACCCGCCCCCTTCTTTAGCATTGATATAATAACATAGGAGTTATATGCTAATTCTTATTTACTATTCTTTCTTCAAACTTTGGTATTATTGATTCACACATTTTCTTCAATTCGGTAGCAATCATTAACATTGCTACATCTTTCTTATCGTTTTCACTCTGCTCACACATCTCTATTACTTTTAGATTTGCTTCTAAACATACTTTGATTACTTGGTATTCATCCATTAAAATCTCCTTTTTCTTGATACCTTCCGTACATTGCTATTAAAATACTGTCAGCACTCCATAGAGTTGCTTTCTCTGGTTTGATAAACACAGAAGCTATGTCTTTTAAAACATTTTTTCTTTCTTTTTTATCTTTTGGTAAACTTAATCCTAGATGTTCTTGCCACCAATTCATCCATTTTTGTGGTGATACCTCTACTATTTTTTCTACCCCTTGTATTGAGTTTAATATTCCTAACCATGCTCCGTAATTTACCCCAAATTTAAATAAGGAACTTCTACCATCGTGAGGCATTGCATGAACTTTTTCTATGTATGCTACTGCTTTTTTATTTTCATATGCATTTAAAGCCATAGAAACAGTTAGTCTTCTACCAGATATTTTCTCATGACATTTGTGATAATATACTTTTTCCTCTGCTGTGTTAGTAAAACTCAAAGCTCCACTAGCGCCAGGGTCTATACCTATTATTGTTTTCATTGTGCATCCTTTCTATATGAATAGTTATGTGCGCTCTTAACGTACTTTCTTTTGTAAGGTTTGTAAGTTTTCTTGTATTTGTATACTTCATACTTATCGCTAAGTATTTCTCCATCAAACTTTTCTAATATAATCTTTAAATCTTTAGATTCTGAGTCTACTAGATTAGTATTCTTGTAATGCTTACAACCTTTATCTTCTATAGATACTGGTATTTCTTGTGGGGATGTGCCTTGTACATCTTTGAACCAATAGCATTTGCCATCAATTCCATAGAAACATCCCCTACAAGATTTATGCAACCGTATCTCTCTCCGCTTCTTTGTGGTCTTTGTAGAACTTACACTTGTTACCATTGAAACCCATAGGGTGTGTACCAATAGTACCATATCTGCTCTTAGCTACAATGACTTCACTCTTGTATCTGTTATATCGTTCACTATCAAAGTTGTATCCATAGAATACAAACATTGCCGATTCAGCAGTTTGTTCTATGACACCAGACTCTGCGTAATCACTCATTCTTGGTCTAGGGTCAAACCTTTTCTCTATGTCACGATTGAGTTGTGATACGAGTATTGCAGAACAATTGTTTTGTTTAACTGCCCATTTGTAATCTTGTACAATCTTTTCAATCTCGAATCTTCTATCTTTGTTAGTCATTCCAACGTCTATCAATTGAATATAATCGTCAATAACTACATCTGGTTTACCTTTGTTAATCTCACGAACACAGTCATCAAGGTTTCTTATATCATCAAATGCTGTGAGGTTCTCATACTTTTCTTTGACGTATTCAGATACACTAGTCAATGCAGATTTCTTATCATCAGCAATGCCAGAACGAATCATAGAGTATGTAATGTCTCTTGATTCCATGACATACAACTTCTTCATTGTTTCTACATTACTCATCTCACGATTGAATAGCATTACATTGTATCCTTGTTCAATCAAACCTCGTACAATATTTAGCATCAATGTAGTTTTACCATGGCCAGGCCTACCACCTAGTACAGTAATTTCTTTACGAGTCATTCCGCCTGCAAAGTTATCAAGACTACCAAGTCCAAACTTTATGGTATTTGATTTCTCTTGCAATGCTCGGTTAGTTTCATCAACAATGTCACTTATGTCTCTAGAACGAGTAGGTTGTATGTGTCTTAGTTGTTCAATAAGTCTGCTATGATTTTCGATTATCTTCCCTACTTCATCATAGTTATCATAACTTGCATTAAGTAGTTCTTGAGCTGACTTAGTTGTTTCTCTTTGAACATATCTTTCCCATACTATTCTTGCATAATGTTCTACTTTAACCTTACTAACACTTCGTTCTATCAAGTCCATTATGTATACAGTATCTCTTACTCCGAAGTTGTCCATCATTTTATCTGACAGAGTTATTGTATCAATTGGAACTTTGTTGTTGTACAACTCCTTCATACATTGAAAGATTTGCATACACTTTATAGAATACAAAGCACTGTCTTCTCTTATCCAAGACATAGCTAACTCCATTTCAATATCTCCACCTTGAAGTATGCTACCTAGCATTGCCTCTTCGGCTTCAACATTTGAAGGAGCAGCTTTAACACTTTCTCCTTTAGGTATTTCTTTCATATAATCTCCTTAGAATAAACTTGTCTGATTGACAGGTTCATAGTTTAATATTAAATATTCTTTTCTCTTCTTTGCTCTAGCTTCATCAGTAGCACCCATATACTTTAAATCAATGGTCTTTACATTGTAATCTTTGTACAACTCATACACTTCGTCTCTGTAGTCGTATGAGACCATGAATTTAGCACCTTTAGAATCTAGTTCATCTATTTTTTCTTTAAGCCTTAGATGGTCTTCAACAGTAAAGTTGTGTGCATAGTAATCACCTCTGTCTGTTGCGACAAAATAAGGTGGGTCTAAGTACCAAAAATCGTTGCTGTTGGCTTTGTATCTATCAATGAGTTCTCCAAAATCTAAGTTCTCAATAGTTGCACCATTGATTTTATTTCTTGAATACTCAAATTCATCTTTCCAATCTCTAGACCAATCTTTTCCCATAGACATAGGTGTGTGAATTAGTTTGTTGAAACTATGCCTTATACAGTAAAAGTATTTAGCAGCTTGATGAGGGTCTGGAATATCAATAGGTTTCTTTTCTCTTACGTCTGTTCTAAAGTTTTCAAAGAGTTCTCTGGATTTAGGCATCCAATTAAGTTCATTCACAAGTTCATCTAACTTATGTATAATGCACATATATAGATTGACTATGTTGTTATCCTTGTCATTAAGAACATTCCATTCTGCTTTTGACTTACGGAAGAACAT
>CEUT01067158.1_pt1 | contig 18130 bp, 24 predicted proteins | sample 531401 | NCBI WGS metagenome assembly CEUT01 (sample SAMEA2622821, study PRJEB7988) | marine metagenome | biome: marine biome (ENVO:00000447); feature: surface water layer (ENVO:00002042); material: "saline water (ENVO:00002010), including plankton (ENVO:xxxxxxxx)" | depth 5 m | reverse complement strand
ATGTCTTCTATCGCAACTACATTATCTTTGTATGTCAACGGATTAAAAGATGCTGTCATTGAGATTGCTGGTTGGTTAGAACAAACACCAGAAGTCTTCTCTGTTGGCAAAAATGGGATCGTAGTTAATCCTACATTCGCTGAGAAGAATCAGGGAGCAGAATTAAGCTTGGATTTCTTTTCTCAGCCATCAGGAGAAGAGATTCTTCAAAAAGTAGCAGAACTAGATGATGAAGATGAAATTAAATCACATTTTTCAAGCTTGTGGAACTCTAAAAATTTAGAAGGTGCAGAAGCAGATGCCGCGTGGGATGAGTTTGTAGCTAATATGACAAAAATTGGTGAGGGCGCACAAAAAGCATATAGCCAAGCAGTCCAAGTACTTACGAATGTTCAGCCAGATCCTTCTGTGACTAAAGAAGTTCCTAAGAAATCCATCTTGTCTTCTATTCTTGGCAGTATCTTTGGAGGAGGAGATAAAAATGGTCCAGCTCCTGAGATGCAAGCAATCAAAGAAGAGATTTTAGGAGAAAATGTCCAAAGTGCTTCGAAAGGTCTTTGGGCTATGAATTTCGAAGATCTTCAAAAATTGATTGCAGGATTGCTACAGATGTCTGATAGTGCAAATGCCGCTGCAGCAGAAACACTTGTAGGAATTAACAAGCAAAACGAAGAAGTTATGGAACCTTCAGATGAACAACAACAGTTCGCCACAGACATGACAGACATAGTCAAGGATCCAGATCTAGGATTAGCCGTTGCAGCTGCAGCGGAAGATGCTGGCCTGAAAGGTGGAGACACATCTACTATCGATCCAGAAAAATTTAGAGAAGCTTTAGCAGATGACTTGGACGAAGATCAAAAAGATCACCTTTTAGGAGAGATGGAATTAGAAAATGCTCCCGCAGAAGAAGGCGGGGTTGATGAAAAGCTTTTAGATGCTATCGAAAAAGAACAAGAAAATATAGAATCTGACATTAAACAACAAGAACCAGAAGATTCAGAAGAGGCCGCGGCAGAAGAAAAAGAGCAGCAAGAAAAACTCAAAAAAGTAGACGATGCTTTGAAGAAAGTGAAGAAGAGCGTTCCTCCTAAGAAGCCAAACTTCATACTCTACAATTATTGTGACGACTTACAGAAAAGTAACAAACTAGATCTTCAAACAACAGCAACGAGTACTCGGAAAGGCCATCCAGATCACTTAAGTTTAGACGGAGCTGTATTTGACAAATTTTTCAAGTCAGACACAGACAATGGAAAAGAATACTGGGATATGAAGAAACAGTTTGATTCATATGGTTTACAGTGGCAAGAGCTTAAAAGGATGGTTTTTGATAGAGTCAAAACAGAAGAAGATGCAGCTGAATGGAAAAAGAATGCAGATGACCTTATGAATAAGTGGCTGGAAGCTGATAAAAAAATTATTGATTGGTGGGCAGCCAAACAAAAAGAAGAGTCTAAGAAAATTTTTGACCGCTGGGGTAAACTAGCTGGCATAATTAATGGATAATCAAACATAGCGGAGATTATGAAATGAAACGAAATGAACAAAAAATGGTGCAACTAATTCGAGAAGAATACAACAACCGTATTCTAGAATTGTTTAGAGAAAATGTCAAAGACATTTTCGAAGCAGACATGTTCGATAGAGAGGGAAATCAATTGTTGTCTCCGGGTTTGAAAGTGAGACATAAAAAGAGCGGTTATGAATATACGGTTGATCATGTTGAAGGAAAAGGAGAAGATGCTGTGGTTTTCTTAAGGCATCCAGAATCGCCCAGGTTTAAGCCACCTCAAGCAGAAACTCAACTAACCGAAGGTGAAGAAGATGATGGCCCAAGAATCAAAGTAGACCAAGTTGACTTGAATAAAGTAATGGGGACAGAAGGTGAATTAGATCCGACACCTGCAAGAGCATCCACAGAAGACCCTATGGACATTATGAAGCAACAAACCAAAGGTTCTCTCTTGAAAATCACTAGAAAAGAATTTGAAAAAGAATACGAGGTGAAATAATGAATGATAAAACACTCAAGCAAATAATTCGAGAAGAATTAGGGATGAATAAAGAGCCTCTGAATGAGTCTTATGTGGTTCAAGCAAAGAAGTATGATCTTCCTACAGAGCTTCTTTCTAACAAAAATAAAAAAGAGCACCAAAAGCTATTGGAAAAATACGTCGAAAGCCTGAATGAAGTTAGTACAAAACTAGACACAGTTTCTCGAGAAGATGCTAACTTAAACCATTCAGAATTTAGAGCTTTAAAGATGGACGAAGTTTATAACATGAACGCCGCATATCTTCATGCACTATTCTTTGAGAACATTTCAGATCAAAGATCAATTATTACAATGGATTCACTTGCTTTTATGAGAATCGAAAGAGACTTTGGTTCGTTCGATGCTTGGCAAAAAGATTTTGTAGCCTGTGCACTCAGTGCAAGAAATGGTTGGGCAGTTACTGTCTATAACACTATGCTTAAAAGATACGTTAACGTTGTTGTGGACCTTCATAGTAATAACGTGCCGTTTGCATCGTATCCAATCATTGTTATGGATTGTTGGGAACATAGTTATTATCGTGACTATCTTTCTGACCGCAAGACTTATGTCTACGGCATGATGAAAGAGCTCGATTGGAAAGAAATCGATGAGCGTTTTAAGAAAGCCGAAAAGATTGCAAAGATCGGATAGGAGGAAATAATGGATTGGGAAACACGAAGACTTTTAGAGCTAGCTGGATTACGTAGAAGGCGTACTCCTGATCATTTGTTGAACGAAGGTGATGATGACCCTTTTGGAGGCGGCGATGACGAAGGAGGAGACGATCCCTTTGGAGGAGACGATGAAGGTGGTGATGATGCTTTCGGTGGAGATGATGAAGGAGGGGGCGATGAAGGCGGAGACTCTGACGAAGGTCCGGGAGCTAATAGAATCCCACCAGAAGATTTATCCGCAAAAGACATAAAAAGATTTGGATCACCTACATTTGCAGAGGTCGAATCAAAACTACAGGGATTTTTTAATCAATCAGTAACAAGTGCAGCCGTCGGCGCACAAGAACTAGAGACATACCCGGGCCAAGCAATTGTTCCTGAAGATGAAGATCAGACTCCTGCTATGGATGATGAAGAGAAAAAAGAAGAAACTGAAGAGGAAGAGGAAGAAACTGAAGAAAAACAAGAGTCTTTCCAAGCAAGAAGAAATAAAGCATTGATTATGGAAGCAATGAGACTTCTAAACGAAGCAGAAGATGAGGGTGCTGCAACTGACGAGTTTGATATGGAAAACTTTTGCAGGATGGTAGCTGACTACATGGAAAACATTCATAACACAATGGACATCGAAGGCGGAATTTTCAATGGAGCTAGACAGATGATCTTGAACAACTTTGGCCAAGAGACCGAGGAGGAATTTTGCCAAATGTTAGCTTCTATCAACCCAAAGTGGGACTTCAAAGGAGAGTATACTGATCCAGACCCCGTAGCACCTGTTGCTGTAGGAGCCTCTGCAGATGGTGCCGGCGGAGGATAAATGAGTAGAAAAGATGCAAAAACAAAATATTATACAGAAAAATCCATACACATCAAAGTCACCCTTGCGCAGCACGCTGCATTCAAAAAGAGGTTGGCTGATCATGGGTTGCAGATGCGAGAAGTGTTACACGAGTGCATTGAAAGAATCTGTGATCTTGATAACCAATACATGGAGGAAATGTTAAATGAGTGCGTCGAAAACAAACTTCTTTCAAGAGACCGTATTGTTCTTGAAGGAGATGTCGAAAATCTTTACAAGCTTATTGAAGAGAGTGGAAACAGTAGAAAAGATTCAGGAGAATCATAATACTAAGCTTGAGTCTATCAATGTAAAGATGGACATAATGGTGAAACAACACCTTGAACTAATAGCCTCAGTAAAAGGCATAACACAAGTGCAAGGCGACATAGCAAAACAAATAGTTAATCAACATGAAGAGCTTGATCAGCTTTACAAAGCGTTAGGGTTAAAGAAAGATTTATCTTATTATTCCTACAACATAATGGATCAAGAAGGACATTAAATAGGAGAAAAAAATGGGATGCCAAGATCATGAACACAAACATGAAGGAGAATGCAAGAACTCTCCAGACAAAAAAGGAATGTTAGATAACATTCAGGAAAAAATCGTATCTAGAAAACTTCTAGTATTTATGACAGCGACAGCTTTGATGTGGTTTGGTTTGGATCCTGATACATGGGCAATGATCGCAGCGATGTACATCGGCGGCCAATCTGTCATTGACGTTGCCAAAGTATGGAAGGGAATGTAAAAATGAAATTAACAGAATCACAAGCAAGACGAGCGATACGCAAATGGCTATTCGAGTATGCCACAGATTCGGGAGTATCGCACAGAGCAAGCACTGATGACAAGATCGCAGGTAAACTCGGTGATGATCGAGAAAATCAACCAGCATCAACTATCCCGCAAGAAATACCAATCATGCCTATGTCGCAGATGAGCGCTCAGTTGACTCACGAAATGCCTCCTGTCGAAGATCCAGAATTTATACCGGGAACTGTTGAAGAGCTTGGTAAGTCTGCTGATCTTGTAGCACAACAAGTGCCTCATAGTGAAATCGAATGGTTTTATGACAAAATGAAAGAGGTCGCTGAAGAAGCTATAGAAAAAGGTAACAAGGTCAACATACTTGATGAATACGAGCCAGATCAAAAAGAGTCAAATCCCACGATCCGACCAGCACAAAAAGCATCTAAAGAATCTACGAATGAGTCTTGGAATAGATGGAGCAAAATGCTATTAGAATCTTTGTCTGAAGCTAGAGGGAAAAGCGCAAGACAAAGAGACTTTGCAAGGAAGTGGAAACAGGGAGACAGGCTTGACTTGTACAGAGACGAAGAAGATGATTCTTTTGACGAAGAAGAAATAGACTCCTCATCAAGCGAGAGCGAAAGAGATTTTAGCGATTTAGACTATGGCATGGGAGGAACTGTTGTCGGAGGAGAATATCAGCCTACACAAGAAGAGCTTGAAGACATGGGAATGGTACAGGGTAGAGACATCGATGAACTTCCCGGGTTTGATCCTCAAAGGCACAGGACGAAAGAAGAAGTTATCCAAGGTGGTGGTGAAGACGCTAAATTAAGGGAACTGGTTGATCTTAAGATCTTTCCTAATATTACAACAATGAGTGGTATGCGAAAGATGATCAAAAATCAAATCGATCCTGTTGTGCAAATTTGGTTTACAGCAAATGACCTTTCTAGGCAAATGTCTCAATTCATTAATTCGACTGCCGGACAATACATGTTCTTTGATGCTTTGACATGTTCAAAATTATTTACAGAAGACAACGTCTTAGAATTAAAAGGTGCTTTAGAAATTGCTAATGCACTCATTGCTCTGAAGTTCTCTAAGAAGAAAATGCCAGCCAAATATAAGAAAAAGCTAGCAGTTGATAACTCATTCTTAAAAAGTGAAGCTGAATCTTTTGCAACAACCGACGTTGGAGATGGCAAGACTATGCAAGATTTGTTAGACCAGTATGACGAACTGAAAGATCAAAACCGAGAAGTACTTATGAGTTCTGGGTTGTATTCTGCAGTAATGTCAAACATTGTCATTGCTCCTATTCTTCGTCGATGGGCAAAAGAACTCAAGGCCGGAAACATTGACATCAGTTCATCCAAAAACAAAGGCCAAGTTGATTGGCAAGAAGCAGGTGAATGGATCGACCAAGAAGTGTTAAACACTTGGAATAAAATGGGCAATGGAAGAAAAGCTAAAAAAGTTGAACAAGCAATGACAGCTCAGATGGAATTCCACGATGCTTTAGAAGCCGCTAGAGATGAAGCTGAATTTAGGGCTATGGAAGTCGAAGGCGAAGGACATGAAGTTCAGATTGATGATTCGGTGAACGTAGAGGAATTATAAACATGTGGAAATTAAGTGACCTTATTGGAGAATTTGAAGAACCAGAAAGTATTTCAGTTCCTGGGCTAAGAAAAGAAGTTCCTATTGAAGCACCTAGAAAATTAGAGTGGGCCATTAGGGCTAATCCAAATAGGCTTACTAGAATGTTTAAGTTTTCTAAAGAAGCAAATTTCAATGCATTTTTATTAGACGTTTTAGAGCATCAATCAGAAACTCAACACCACGGAAGGCTGACAGTTCAGTATCCACAAGTAAAAATAGAGGTGTGGACTCATAGTCTTAATGATGTGACAGAGATTGATTTTGAATGGGCGAATGCTATTAACGAAATTTATGAGGGATACAATGAGTGATCTTTTCTTAACTTCTGAAGGGCTCGAGCTGGGAGCTTTGGAAGAAGACCAACCGAACCAAATGAAAGTCTTTGTAGAGGAAATATCTGGCTCATTAGTTAAAGTGACGACTGGAAAAAACAAATGTGTAAGATTTATGACACAAGATTCTGAAGGTGCTTTTGCTTTAGTCGGTACACCAATCGAAGAAGTTCGAATACAATATGGAGAACTTAATCAGGTTATTAGATTTAGTTCTTATAATTATAGCATAGAAAGATCGATGGATCAAACCATCGTCACAATAGAGGAACCCAACTGATGAAAAAGAATAAATTATTAGGCATTGATTTAGACGAATTAATTAAGGAATCTGTTAGAAGTTTGTTCAAAGAAGTTCATCCGGATGAATCTACAGAGAACATGAAAGAAAAGCTTCGACAAGAAGAAAAAGCTAAAAGTGCAGCCGAACGTAAAAAAAGATCAAAGTCTGACCCTAAAGAATCCACTGCTGATGAGGGAGAAGAATCTTTAGCTCCTTCCAAGCCAGTGAAAATCAAACACGAAAAAGTTCCAGAAATTAATGTCAAAGCAGTTGCTGACAAATTAAATTCAATTAGATCTGGGAAATCTTTAAAAGATCCGGAAACTAAATCTGCTTTGAAAGCTTATTTTCAAAAGCTTAACGGTCCCGAAAGAATTGCGCTTTTTGCTTTCTTGAGTGGGATTGACAAAGTGTTGGGTGATGCTTCAACTGATGTGAAAACACCTCATTCAGATCCTTTTAATGTTGACATGGAAAAGAAAGAAACAAAAGATAAAAAAGTGCAGCCCAAAGGAACAAAGGAGCCTTCTGTATCTAAAGATTCAGAAAATCCAATCATCGTAGGTGAGAGAGCCAATGTTTCTCACATTAAAAACAAGCTCTGGAAGTAAGTTGACAATGTCTAAAATGAAAAATCTTCGGTATGTTATCAGGTCTATCCTCTTAGAGTCAGAAGCTATCCATCGTGGAAGAAGAAAAACTTGGAGAAGTACCGAGACGGAAGAAGACTATACTGGTCGAGTGACAGATCCGGAAAAAAACCAAAGAGCTCATAATAGAGCTGCTTCTGGTATACTGCGTAGAGATAGGGTTTCTTCTGATGAGCACATGCAGGACATTGCTGCTGACGCACAACCGATTGGTATTGGTAGAGATGCAGAAACAAAATTTAAATTTAATGTGAATTCAGCAAGAAAGAAAATTTGGGCACAGAGAGATGTTTCGAATTGGCAAAGGCTGAAATTACGACAGTTATGGCAAGATGCTGTCTATTCAAACACAGAAAGAGCGGCCTTTTGGTCAGATTCAAATAAAGTTCATTGTGTGCATGGTCTTCAAATGTTATTTTCTGGGAAGAAAATTAATCAAATAAAAAAATCAATAACAAGTCTAGAAAATTTAATTTCTAGATCTAATTCTGGCGACCTTGCAGAATTAAGTTGTCTAGGTCTGTCTGAAAATCAGTCTCACCATCTTCCTGGTGGAGGTATAGCTATTGAATTTTTAGAAAGAGAGATAGTATGGGCGTCTAAAGAAGATTCGTGGACTCAATTTTTAAGTTCTGCAGATGAAAACACTAAAGAGTATTTTCAAATGATGAAAGAGCTTGAGTCTTTGAATCCGTCAACGTCGGAAAAAATTTATGTGGCAAGCCTTGTGAAATTTCCTTCTACTAGAATCAACCCAGAAGACATCTTGTTTTCTGTGGATGATTTCGTAGAATTTGCCAATGGTTACGCGAAAGAAGTCATAATTAGGAACTATACAGTAACACCAGAAAGTATTATTATAAGAGTGAACAAAAATTTAGACGAAGAAATCTTAAAATTTGCAGAAGAAGAATTACAAAAGCTAGCAAAAGAAAGTTTTGGAGATGATGCTTCTTTCAATATAATTTATGTTTAAGGAGAAACAAAAATGAACAAGAAAAGATTAAACGAGCTCAAGGCTATCTTGCGAGAAGCAATTAGTGTTATCTCTGAGGCAACTGAAGAGGAACTTGCATCGGTGGGAATGGAGCCAAAGACAAATAGAGATTCTGGCTTTGACCCCTCTGCGACAGGTGAGTTTTCAAAAGAACAGATTTTAGATAAGCTCAAAGAGCTTTATGAAAACATGGAAAATGATGATCCAAACTTAGAAAGGATTGTAGCTACACTGAATAGTCCAGAACTTGCAACCGGTTTTGGAATGGCCACATTAGCAAATGGAGATGGAGCTTCAGACGCTGTATCTGTATCGCCTGGAAGTTTTCCTATCTCAAAAGGAGCTCCCACACAGAGCCAAATTTTTCTTAAGAAGTCAGCTGCGTATCCTTTATCCTCTTGGGCCTCGGCTGCAGAACAGTTTGACAACAAAGTGAAAGATAATCCATATTTGCAAATTTCTTTCTCTATGATCGGAGAAAAAGCATTTATTTTAGATGGACATCATAGATGGTCCGGTGCTTTTTGCTTTGGGGATCCTGCATCTTGTGAAATTGGAGGAACTAATTTTCAATTTGCTTCTGGCAGTAAGTTAAATAAAATTTTAGCTAATTTACAAGTTGCGATCAAAATCCTAATTGGAGAAGGCCAACCGATGCCTTTTGCTACTGGAGGAGATTCTGGTGGGATGGACGTATATAACATGAGTACTCAAGACCTTATAGATGGATTAATGGGATTTATTGGAAAGCCAGGAACCGCTTTGGATAAGAAAGCTCCATCTTCATTAGTTCTGGATGTTGAGTGGTTCAAAGGTGCGCAAAATCATGCAGGATTCAAAGCATGGTGTGAGGCCGGCTTAAGTGAGTACAAATCACAGCTTAACATAGATGAAGAAGCCACTTTCGACACATTGCTAGCAGAAATACTTTCAGAAACTGGCCAAGAAGACCAGGGCGTTTTGAATAGTAAAAAATTAAGACAATTAATAATTACGAAAGTGTGCAATGCGTACACATCTCTTCCTGCTGCAGATGATGCTCCAGAAAGACAATACATGCCTCAACTGGGCGGAACTGATGCAACACCTGTCCCAGGTAAAGAAGAAGCTGTTCAAAACGTACTCTCTGGCGGTGAAGCTAACATAGAAAAATCATATGATTATCCAGAGGTGAATGAATCGATCGATTTAACTAGATGGAATAAGCTTGCTGGAATACTTAAAGATTAATTAAAGGAGATTCAAATGAGAATTAATGAACTAAGAAAACTTGTACAAGAAACAGTACAGAATGAAAGGAAAAAAGAATCTTCTAAAAGAAGATCTAAAAATAAAAGAAACTGGAATGCGTTGGTTGAAAATGCAGTTAAAAGCGTTTTGCTCGAAGGAGACGAAGAACCAGGGCCTGCCCCTGCTGAAGACTCTGAATCATCCTCAGGATCATCTGGGAAGGACCTTAATTCAATTGTTGACAATGCGCTCAAGCTTGGCCAAGTAGATGTACCAAAAGCAAAGGGGCTTGTTCAGATACAAGATGCTAATCCTGAAGATGCTATTAAAGTTGGCACTTTAGATACGCCTTGTAAAAATCTCAAGCCTACACAGTCTTCTATGAATGTTGGTAAAGCTATGCATTTTGCGTTAGGAATGATCAATGGCACGATGTATGGTTCTGGAGGTCCTGGCGGTAATTTGGGCGCATTCACTTGTGACAATTACTTGCTAGATGGTCATCATAGGTGGATTGCAACTTGTATGGTGGCACCCAATGAAAATGTTCAAGGTTATGACATGCAAGGTGTCGATGCTGTCTCTGCAGTGAAAGTGCTTAATGTTGCAACTGCTGCTTTTCAAGGACACAATGAAGGAAAACAAGGACAGGGTTCATTCAAACCATTTAGAGATTACAATGCTATGCTAGAAGCCCTTAAATCAAAAGACGCAGGCGACGTCACTCAAGATAGTGATGGAAATCCTTTAGAGAAACCACAGACAAGTGTTCCAGGCATGCCGGGAGAAGGCAATGCAACTAAAGTTTGTGAAGAGTGGGCTGCTGGGAGTGCACCTTCAGCTTCAAAATTAAGCCCGAAAATGTGGGAAGCTTCAGAAAAATTCCCAGAGCTTCCAACTGGTGAAAAAGCACTGGAATGGGCAGCACAAACTATAGTAGATAACTGTAGTTCAATAGATGGTGTTTCAGATGGGGCTGTATTAATTAAATCTAATTCAAGGGTGGATATGCCGGTTGCTGATGATCCAACTCACGGATCTGGAAAACACGGTCGAGAGCCGGGTTTTGACAAAAAAGATACTGCAACACAAGCATTAGTGAATGCATTGGATTCTGGCGGTTTGGACGTTTTTGAAGAGTCAATCAATCTTGAAAGATGGAACAAATTAGCAGGTATTCTTAAAGATTAAAGAAATTTTTAGCATACCTGTACAATTCTCCTAGTGAGTGTGTTAAATTAGTACTATACTAATAACTTTCACACAACACTAGGAGTTTTTTATGGGCGGTGCTCAAAAATCAATGTTACATCCATACGAGGATCTCGACCTCACTTTTCGAGAACTATTTACAATGGCGAAAATGTTTGCCGATGGCGGATCTTTCCGAGAGAAAGTAGACGGTTGCAATCTTACTTGGAGATTCGATGGTGAAAACTTTCTCCTTGCTAGAAATTGGGAACACTTTCGTAGCAATGGCCAAACTGTGCAAAATTATAGAGACTATCTCAATGGTCATCCAGCAGAAGCACAATTCACACGAGCCATGGATAGGCTGGAAAGTTTGAAAGAAGCTTTCATAGCATCTGGTATCAATTCTGACATCGACGATGATGTATATTTCAACATGGAAATCATCGATAAAAAAGACCCACAAATGCTCAAATATGACATCGATTGTTTTGTCATCCATAATTTGTGTCGTTTCCGAGAAGAACCCAAACCACATGTTGAATATGTCGAATCGCCCATGTGTCTTCATAGGTTATCAGACATCTTGAGCCTCTCTGGAGTCAAGGTAATTCATTCGCCGATTGTAGAAGTTCCTCCATTGCCTTCTCAAGTCTATAGACAATTTCAGTACACAATCTTGGATTCTATGCAACAAACTCAGCTTGGACTCGATGATACTCTAAGAGATTGGGTAGAAAGATCTGTTCTGGAATCTTTGCAAATGCACGGTATCAATTATGAAGACGCAGTTCTCCTCGCTCAAAATGTATGTGGCAAGGGCAAACACGACATTCGAAAGATTCGCATCAATTACGATGAGAGAACTCAAGAAGAGATAAATTCTATGTGTCTTTCTTCTAATCGGATAAAAGTGACGAATGGTTGTCTTGCACAAATTAAGCATGCTTGGCTTTGTTTTGGAGCAGTAAGACTCGAAGGCGTAAAGTCTACTCTTATCCTCAATGGCGAAAAAGCCAAAAAACGCATTGATGACATGATCGACTTCAATGTTGAAGTAGTCAATGAGAACAGAAATGCTAAAAAGTCCATCTACGAAGGATTCTATAATCAGTTCGAGAACTTCGTGATGCTAGATGTAGAGCCTCAAATCATCGAAGGGTTCGTGTTCGAAACAGAAACGAGAATCTTCAAGCTCACGGGTGCTTTCCAATCGCTTAATCGAATCTGTGGGACAGCAAGATACCAATTTGGACAATTGTTTCCTGAAGAATAGACAAGAAGGATTTCTTCCGTATAATTACAAGCTGTGGGATATAGTAAAGTCTGTGCCCACGGCTTAATTTCATTTAGGGGAAAACAAAATGAGACTTACAAAAAAACAATTAAAGCAAATCATTCGAGAAGAGTACTCGAGACTCAAGCGTAGAGGCTTAATCAGCGAAGACATGGGAGCTCCTATGGGTGCACCTGCAGGCGGAGGCATGAGCCATCCTGCAGAAGACCTTTGTGCACTATGTGAAGAGCAATTAATGAATTTCAACCCAAAAGGGATGTTCACAATGAAAGCTGCTGAAGCAGTCGCTAGCTTCATCGAAGAAGGATTCGTAGATGACGGTCACGTAGCTGAAGCAATCGCGGGGTGTGGAGATGTTCAGATTAAAGGATGTCTTGAAGTGGCTCAAAAATTAGCTTTTAGGGGATTATAAATGAGACTTACAAAAAGACAATTAAAAAGAATTATCAGAGAAGAGTATGCAAATCTCAAATCAAAAGGTTTGATCAATGAAATGCAATCAATGCACATGGAAAAAGCAAAAGTATGTTGTACGATGGCACCTGAGATGCTTATCAGCATGTGCGCAGATGTCTGCGAAGCCAATCCCGGAAATGCAAATGCATGTTTACAGCTTTGTGCATATGCAGAAAAAGGCGATGTTATGGGATGCTGTAACTGTTTAGACCAGATCTGTCAATGTCCAGCATGTATGGAAATTTGCACCAACTACTGTGGATGCTAATTTGAGGGGGATTTAAATGAAACTTACAAAAAGACAACTGAAAAGAATTATCAGAGAAGAGTACTCTAGGCTAAAAAAGCGTGGACTGATTAAAGAGTCATACGAAGCTGCTCAAAATGCACACTCCGTGGGTGCATACCTTTTGTTGCCTTCTGGCAACGAATTAACTGAAGCAAATCAAATTACAGAATTTCCATTCAAAGTCATGACTAGAAACAACGAACTGTATCAATGTGAAGAAGATTGTATAGAGATCGAAAGACCAATGAGTTTTGGCCAAGGTAAATCTGGCTGGTATTACAAAATTGACTTAGCTTATTGCGAACAAATAGAAGGAGAGTTCTAATGAAAATTACAAAAAGACAATTAAAGAGAATTATTAGAGAAGAATACTCTAAACTTAAAAGAAAAGGTTTGATCCGTGAATATGGATCTGATCTAGATTACGAAGCTATGCAAGTAAGTGCTGAAATTTTGCAACTTGCTAGTCGCCCAGATGGAGTGAGTTTGGATGAGATCAATGACATGTTTGGACCTATAGGCTTTGATTGCGTTGATGCCATGTGTTCAGAAGGGTCATGCTGGTTAGATGACCAAGAAGGCGTTGTCTATGCTGCTGGGTCTCAACCATCTAGCGGTCTAGGTTCTGCAGTCGATAGATACACAAGAAAATAAATGAAGATTACTGATCGCCAACTTCGGGAAATCATTAGAGAGGCAATTCTTCTTGAGAAAGGCCTCGTTCGGAAACAATTTCCAAAACCAAATGAAAACGACTTAGTTGGAAAATTCATGAATTATGCTTTTGGTGTTGATGAAGATCAAGACCCTAGAGAATTAAGGCATCCAAAACTAAATAAAGTCGTAGATGCAGTCAATGATGCAATAAAAGATGTTCCACATGATAAAATGAAAGATTTCTTGTGGGGTCTTAATTACGATTTTGCAAATGGTAGAGCCATAGAGTCTAACTTAAGAAAAACCATTAGGAACATTTTGCTAACTAGTTAAAATACTTAGATACTCTCTAGAATAAGGCTTAAGAAAATCAGGCAGGAAGGATCGGAATTTTACGTGATTTCCTGCTTTGATACTTTCTCGCACCCATTCACCTTTAGCAGGAACCTCAGTATATCCTGCGCCTCGTTCGTACGCATGAGGGTTTTCTTCTGCGACGTTGATTACGTTTATGCCTGGATAGTATTGTAGTATACGTGCCTTACTTAGTCTGGCGATGTCCTCGGTTCCTCCGTATATTCTAAATTGTTTGTCAGGCGATCTATTCCATTCTAGATAATCGTAGACACCTCTTACTGGTGATTTAACTGCAACCACTTCTATTCGATTGGGTAAAAGAGGTAAAATTACCACATCCCAAGCATCTAGCATCTTGTCTCCATTGATGTTGTCTCTATCCTTTCTAGATGTGAAGATGATCGTATGATCACATTCTTTGATTGATGTTTGCACAAGATGGTTATGACCAGCATGAAAAGGTTTCATAGCTCCAGGGATAAGTCCAATTGTTTTCATTTATCTACTCCTAATTTTAGTTACTATTCTATAGTAATGTAATTCGGAATGATATTTATTTGTACAGTTATGCCCTAGAAAGGAGAAATTAAACATGTCTAACGATTATAACGAGAAAGACTTTATATTGCTGACAGAGAACACTTACGCAGACGGAGCTTTAGGAACTATTTTTGGTCCTGTAGCTGATAATTTGAAAAAATACGGAGAAATTCTTAAAAGCTCAGCAAAACTTATTGGTGGAGACATTGCCGCTTTGTTAGCTTTGACTTTCGGAAGGCTTAAAGATCTTAAAGAGCAAGAAGAGTTTATGAAAAAACACAAAGGCAACAGAGAAAAGCACTTGAATTCAATTAGCACAAACTCGAAAGCATTGATGGAATCATGGCCAGACGGAAAGATTACCACGATGATGGTATCTCCCGGCCTGTTTTTCACTTCTGCAACTTTAACGGGTGTTGGCACAGTCACTTCTAAAGAATTTAGATCAGAAATCGGTGAACTTGGGTTGAACAGAGTTCCAATTCTTGGCCAATTATTTAAGAAACAAGATGATTTTGAAGGTCCAGAATTTTGGAAACAATTAAAAAATGACATGAGTACAGATGGCGATTGGACAAAAGCGGGTGAAAAAATAGATGCCAGAATGAAAGCCTGGATGACCGGTGGTCAGGGCAAAAGCAGTGATAAAATGACAATGTTCCAAAGGATCAACAAGATTTTTCTGTGGTCACATTATGAACCTGTTGGTGCTGTCCTAGCAGAAGGAGATGATTCTGGTGAGATGGACGAGGAAGAACTCAAGCTATTAAAAAAGAAATTTGAAGAATTTATCAAAAAAGAACTGGAAGAAGAATGGCCTATTGATAGAAAACAGATGTTAGATGAAAGAAAGAAAACATTTGATAAAATTGTAGAAGATGCTGAAAAGGTAATTGGACTAAACTCCACACTGGCAGCCACACAAAACCACGAAGAGTTTTTCAAGACTTTAAGAGACATGAGTGATTTAATGGGAGAGAGTTCCAAAATAGATGTCGACAAATTAGAATCTGGTTTTGCTGAGATGGGCAAAAAAATTAAAGATGATGAAGCCTCTATGGAAGAAATCAAGAAAGACTTCGAAGAAGAAGAGATTGAAGCCACAGAAGAAGCAGTGACAGCAAAAATTGTAACGATTTGTTTGGATCAGCTTAAAGGACAATTTCTACAGAAAACAAAAGAAGGATTGACAGATTACTACGAAGAAGTATACGACCTGATATCAGACGGTGTAGAAAAATCACAAATGAAGGAAATATCAAAAGACCCTTATGGTCAAGAGCTTGTCAATCAGATCAAAGACCACAAGAAAAAATTAGATACTGCACTTACCAAACTCAAGGGAAGCTAGTACAATACTAGCAACATAACCTTATCAGGAGAATAGTGATGAGTGATAAAAGAAAATGGGTACCAGAGATCATGTATGAAGAATATGAAGAAGATTCTATCTCTGGAGGTTTGCCATTTATTCAAGTACCAGAAGATAAAGAAATGCCAGACATTCTTTTCATGTTTGGAAGTCAAGAAACTGGCGAATTCGAACCTGATGCATCAGGAGAGCCACAGCCTATTATGGAAATGGAGCTCTTTCAATACGCTTGTATGCAATATCTAAAAGAAGAATTGGATGAAACTACGTATGATAAAGTAAGAGTTTGTTTAGGGCTGCAACCTTTGAATCAGGCTGTGAAAGCAGGAATGAAACAGAGTGAAAAAATTCTGAACAAATTTAATTAGCGTAGTATAATAGTCAAGTGTTACGGAGGTCGAAATGAAATTACACGAAACAACAGTTCAAAAACTGCTTAAAGTTTATGAAGTTAATTCTGGTTGGACAGAAGAGAAAAAGCTTTTGAACGCTTTGAGAATGCTAGACTTGTCGGTATATACTCAGCAAAACGGCGTGAAAATCCTTGTACCAACAGAAGAATTAAACAGACATTTAGCTATGGCCAACAATCAAGAACAATCAGCTAGACAAGAAAGAATGGCCAAATTAGTTGAAGAAGCGAAAAAGGCTAATGGAGAGATCTAATGTCACAATACGAGGTCGGAACTGTTTTGTGGATTATCCGCACAGATCGACCAGGTCTTGTGGCGTATAGGGTAGTCGAAGAGATTACTAAAAAGACGCTGGAAGGAGAAAAGATACAATACTTAGTCCAACCAGCTATGCCCCGAGGGAAAACAGTTCAGTTAGAGTCGATAAAAGGTCGTGTATTTCTTGCTCCTGAAGAAGCAAAATATGCAATGATCGAAAATGCAACAAGAGCAATTGATGCTATAATTGATAAAACCCAAAATTTAGTTAACAAAACATTTTTTAATCAGTCTACGCCAACTCCGGCACAAACACCGGAGATAACTCAACAACCAGTGGTTCAACCCAGTGAGTTGAAAGAAGGGTATCAATGGGTGACGATGGAAGATGGAACTAAAATACAGGTGAAGATACCGGAGATCTTAAAATGAGTATTTCAAACGAACAAATAGCCGCAATGCGTGCGAGCGGACAAATAACAGATCAGGAAATTGCAATCCTTGAAGGCGATCTAATCGTCGCAAAGAATGTGGTGACTGAAGCACGTAGAATTATTGGAAAAGCAAATGATGTGTTGGTTGAATCAACACAGAAAAGAGTTCTGAGAGGGTAATCAGAGTGAAGTTCGATAATAGTCCAAAGAAACTTCTATTCAAAGCAGAGGCGAGAGCCGAGTTATTGAAGGGAGTAAAACAACTAGCGGATGCGGTAAGTATCACAATGGGCCCAGGAGGTCAGACTGTAGTCATTGACCAAGGTGATGATCACTGGCCGATACTTACAAAGGATGGAGTTACTGTTGCAAAACATGTGAACCTTCCAAATCGCATGCAGAACTTGGGTGCAAAGCTTGTGAAACAAGCTGCTCAAGGCGCTGCTGAGATCGCAGGTGACGGGACTACAACCTCAACGGTTTTGGCGTATCACCTTTTCGCTAAGGGCGTCAAGGCCGTAAATGCAGGTACTAACCCAGTATTATTGCGTAAGGGAATGCTTGCGTGTGCAGAGGCAATCATCACACAATTATCGAACACTGCGAAACCAGTAAAGACAGATGAGGAGATCATTCAAGTGGGAACTATTTCTGCCAATGGCGAAAATGAAATAGCAGAACTCTTGTGTGAAGCAATGAATGCTGTCGGTAGGGACGGAGTCATCACAGTCGAAGAAGCCAAAGGTTTCAAAACATCGTTGACAACCGTAGAGGGGACCAGACTCGATCGAGGTTATACCTCGCCCTATTTTATTAATGACGATGCGAGGGGGTGCGTGCGATACGAGAAACCCTACATCCTATTAGCTAATCGTCGATTTTCAAGTATCAAGGAATTGTTACCCATCCTTGAGAAGGTTCATCAAGCAGGTAAACCTCTGCTAATCGTTGCAGACGAAGTGGAAGGTGATGCATTGCAAGGACTGGTCTTGAATAATCAAAAGGGTATTCTTAAATGTTGTGTTATCCGGGCTCCTGAATTCGGTTCCGGACGAGTAGCTACGATGGAGGATTTAGCTTTCCTCTTGAATACAAAGGTACTCACCGCAGCAGATGAGACTATCTCTCGGCTAGAGTTAAGTGATCTAGGCAAGTGCGATCGCATCCTAGTGACCAAATCAGAGACACTTATCGTAGGAGCACCTACTTCGAAAGAAGAAGTGAATAACTACTGCGGAAAAATCTCTGATGCTCTATTGGAACCCGGCCTGAGTAACGACGAGAAGGGAATTCTAAATCGCCGATTGGTAAGACTTTCAGGCGGTGTCGCTATACTCAAGGTTGGTGGTTCCACCGAGGCAGAATTGCGGGAGCGTAAGGACAGGGTTGAAGACGCACT
>CEUT01013004.1_pt1 | contig 18157 bp, 27 predicted proteins | sample 531401 | NCBI WGS metagenome assembly CEUT01 (sample SAMEA2622821, study PRJEB7988) | marine metagenome | biome: marine biome (ENVO:00000447); feature: surface water layer (ENVO:00002042); material: "saline water (ENVO:00002010), including plankton (ENVO:xxxxxxxx)" | depth 5 m | reverse complement strand
TTTTTAATTGCTGCATGTATTTCTACATCACCATTTTCTTCTCTCATCGCTTTTGTACTAAAATTGGTGTGTGCTCCTGCACCATTCCAATCTCCTTTTACTGGTTTTGGATGCAAAGAAACTTTTACTCCATGTTTAGCAGCTACTTTTTCTAATAGCCATCTTGCTACCCACAAATCATCTGAAACTTTTAATGGGTCTGCTGTCCCTATTTGATACTCCCACTGTCCTAACATTACTTCTGCATTTATTCCCGACATTTGTAAGCCAGTTTGTAAGCACAGGTCTAAGTGTTCGTTAGCAATGCTTTCTCCAGAATTTCTACCGCAGTAGTAGTCTCCTTGGGGCTCTGGCTCTCCAGTATCTGGCCAACCTAAAGGTCTTCCATCTTTCATTAAAGTATATTCTTGTTCTATTCCAACCCAAGGATCTTGATCTCCAAAGTCATCTATCATCTCACGTAATAAAGATCTGTTATTAGAGTCGTGTATAGTGCCGTTACCATTATATACTTCACATAAAACTAAATATTTACCTCCATTTGCTGGAGTAAAATATAATCTAACTGGTTTTAAAATACAGTCAGAATTTTTCCCCTCAGCTTGCATAGTACTTGATCCATCGAAACCCCATTCAGGGCACCCTTCTACAGATCCATCAAAATTTTCAACAACTTTTACTTTACTTCGTACTTGGGCTGTGGGATTTCCCCCATCAATCCATATGTACTCTAGTTTAATCATTTAATTATCTCCATTTATCATATTTCATTCCTGTACCTGTTTCTATAAACCACAAAACCCCTTCTAAAACTTTTAGGGGTATATACATTATTAACACATACAGTGAAAAGACTATTTCTACTAGCAGTCTTTTTATTACATTTTTTGTTTTTCCTTGTCTTCTAAAATATTTAAGTAAAAAACTTTCCATTAGTCTATAAAGGTATTTAATACATAACGTGTTCCTTTAGTTACTCTTTTAGCACCATGCCTATGAGTAAGTCTTGAAGGGTGTAATGTAGCATAACCCGTTGGTTTATTGTCAGTCCATCTTTGTCTTTCAAAAAAAGTTCCTCCACCTTCGTAGTCTACACCTTCTTGGTTCAAGGCGACTACCAAAGCACATGTGCAATTATCGTGGTGAAAATCTAAGAAAGGCTGTTCATGGGATATATATCTAGCTAAAAAAGGCCATTGCCATGTTTTAACTTTATACTTCCAAACATGTTCTATAATTGGATATATAAACTCCCTTAGTAAATCTATATACAAGTCATTTACCGGTTTGTCGTCAACGGATTCTCCTGGAAAGGTAGCTAATCTCACATCAGTTGTAGGATACTCATCAGGGCCGTTTGGTCCATCATTTACCGACAAGTAACAGTTGTGGTGTTCAGACTCCTCTATAAGAATATTACAAAATTCCTCAGTTAAAAAAGGAAAAGAATATACTTCATGTATAGGTTCTTCAACAACCCAATTCCATTCTCCCAGCTCTTTAGCTCTAAGCATGTCAGGGTGTACTATTTTTTTCCAAAAAGCTTTTCTATCAACATCCGTCAGCTCGTTGTAGTTAAATAGTTCTGGGTGAAGAGGGGTGTAACCTTCTTTAAATTTAAACTCTCTTAAGGCTTCTATATATTGATATAGATCTTGATATTTAGTAGGATCAAATTTATTTTTTTTGCTCATTTTTATTATTGGTTAAGCTTCGTTGTGGAGGCGGTGGGAATCGAACCCACGTCCTAATAGTTGTTGGCATAAAGTCGTCTACAAGTTTGTCTGGTTTACTTTCAACTCCAGCAAAGTCAAGTAATCGTTTTCGAGTCTGTTACCAGGACTGACCTTTTATTTTGCTCTCAAATAAGTCTAAAAAGAGGTTCTTTCCAATTGTGACACCACTTAATCCCCTATTGGAAGTCAGGGAGTGATGGCAGAGCTAGCCGTTAAGCTGCTGCTGCGTATTGATAGTCGTTGCCGATTATCGTAAGTTTGATCCGTAAGTGAATCACACTACTTGCACTCTATGTCAAAAAGCTACCAGTCGAAACCAGGCGCCCCCATATTTATTCTGATGAAGCTTTAATCCAGTCGATTAATTTATCGATAGGCATAAGTCCAGATGTTACTGAAACTTTATCGCCATTAATTAAATAAAGGCTCGGTATTCCACGAATACCTAAAGTTTGTACTAATTCCTGTGCTTCTTCTACGTCTACTTTGTAAATCTTAATGTTAAAATCCTTATCAATTTGTTTAAGCATTGTATACATTTCTTTACAAGGTCCGCACCAATCAGCATAGAAATCTAATAAAACTAAATCCTTTGTTAAAACTTTGCCGTCCTTTGCAAGGACATTTTTTCTAACTTGGCTTTCTGTTAATGTTTTTATCATATTTTATTCTTGGTTTAAATATTTACTATAGTTCTTATACCAAATTTGTGCCGTACCTCACAATTTTTACTTGACTTTTCAAACTTTTTAAAGTAAACACTTGCTTTTATACTTTGTACGGTCTATACTTAAATATAAGCATAAAAAACATAAAAATAAAGGAGGATTTTACCAATGGTAAAAAAATTGATTTTTAGTTTGATTTTAGTTTGTTTTGCTGCTGCGCAAAACGAAGAGTGCTTAGAAGTAAATCACATCTGATTTAAACCTATTATTAACCAAGATGGAACCGAAAGTATATTAGAGTTAGACATGAGTTATGGCTTTATTTATTCTGATGGTTTTTTTGTGTATATATGAGTAAAGGATATCAGTAGTGGTGAGTTAGTACAATTGATCTTTGATAATGGTCAGTACTTTTCAGGAGATAAAGCCTTTTTACATGAAGGCCAAAAAGAAGAAAAGAAAAAAGAAAAAATTCCAGAAAACTTCGATGAGTATTTAAAAAGTTTAGGAAAAGGACAAAGAATAGAAAAAATAAACATGGAGTAAACTAATGACATTACCCACCCCAGAAATTCTTGCATTAACAGTTCTGTTTGCGGGGATAGGGTATGTCCAAAACGAATACATTCTACCAAAGCACGCTATAGCTCAACAAGATACTTTTCGTGTTCACAAATACCCCACTGAAACTAAATATTTTTGCCCATCACACTGTGCCGTAGATCACTTTCACTTTGTACATTTAAAAGAGAATTGCACTAAAACTAATTGCCCCCATATGGTAATAGACAATGTAGAGAGGTACATGAGCCGTGAAGAATATACTAAGAGAAATGATCGCAAAAGAAGACCTGCCAATAGCTCGACTATACGCCCTTCGCCTTAATTTGGCTATAGGGATTTATAATGTAGGTATTTTATTTATACTGCAGGGAAACTGATTTGCTTTCACAATAGGGATGTTAAATATAGGAGTCTGGTTATTTTTTAGAGATAACTATAAATAAATTCTTAAGGTAAAAAAAGGGGCGAACCTAGATTGAATCTTGGACCTCGCCCCTCATAAATAGTTAGCTTGCGCTATCTACTTTGAGTTCTTGCTATATAATCCCACTAAAATCAATAGTGAAATCACGCCGGCAAAGCCGGAAGTACCGAATCCAGCAACAATCGCTGTCAAGTTACCAACAACGCTTGTACCGAAAACAGTAGAACCGAAAAGGATCTCTGCTAAAACACCAAGAGCCATAAGGCCAGCAAATAGCTGTGTCAGTCCAAGAACCCATTCGTTAATTGTGGCAAAAATAGTTTTTGTCATTTGTAATTAACTCCTGTTTTTTATTATTTGAAAGAGTAGCTCATTCTGAACATGATATCGCTATCCTCTGACATCTCACTTGTAATAAAGAAGTTGTCATTAAGTGTATAGCCTACACCATATACAGATGCTTCACTCACTGAATTATAGCCAATAGTTACGAAAGCACCCATAAGCATAGAAGGTTCTATAGAACTTCTTACCCAGTAAGCACCGTCAGCATCTTCACTTAAGTCATACTCAAGAGAAGCTGCAATCGCTGTACTAGCAATAGTACCGTTTATAGTACCATCTATTAGCATGTTATCATTACTATTAGTTGATATCCCAGTTGAGATATCTACTCCAACCGAAGCAGCGTATGAAACTCTAGCTGCCCAGTAGTCGTCATTACCCATAAGAGCATTAACGCCTACACCAGACCAGTTCCCAGCGATACCTAAACCATCATATACATTATGTGTTCTAGGAACACTAACGAATTTATTATTAGAAGGTCTATGTAATCCCCAAGCTAGTCCGTATGGTTCCGGTTGAGAACCAAAGGTTAGTGAAAAGTTTTCTCCACCAACATTCCATTTATACCAAGCTTCCTCAACATTTAAGGCGCCCTCATTCATGTTTGCTGACAATTGCCAATTACTAGTTGAATCGGCGAATGTAACACCCGTATATGTTGACGTAAATGTACTAGCATCTTCAGCTGTATTAATGTCTGTACTAAGTTCACCTATTACAGATATTTGTGAAAATGCTAATGAACTGCTTAGCAATAAAAGTAATATATTTTTCATAAGTTATTTATCCTCATATTTATATATTTAATGCCGCACACACAGCATATTTCTTATACCTTTTTTAAAGAAAAAAATGACTATTTTTAAGGTAAAAAAATGGCGCGTCCAGTATGTAAAGGTCGTTGACCTATCATAAAAGGAGAAAACATTGAAAGGACAATATTTTGAACGCGCCGAATCCATCATTAGCTTAAAATTTTGTTTTTAATCCTCTGGACACTTCCCTGTCGGGCTGCCGGTCCTTTGGATCTATTGAGGAATTGAAACCCCAAGTAGCCGTTAGGCTTCTTTTCGCTTTGTATATAGAGTTGTTTGCTGTAGGCAGTGTATGATTCGCCCCACTGGTCACAAGGCTTGCTGGTGACTTTGTGAGTCCCTGGCGGGATTCAAGGTATCGTTTTCTTTTGTATGATTGATAGTTGATTGCTGTAAAAAACGAATCATAAAAATGAACTATGCGTCCACAGTTCATTATTCTTATACCAATAAATTGATATAAATTGTCATTATAAGTTTTTGCTCGGTTTCATATTTCAGAAGACGGGAGTCTCATAAAACTCAATGATGGCAGGCGCAAAAGGTGTAGTCCCACATATGGTGGTAGTATACTTGGGGACAAGACGGGTGTATGGTATTATACCCTTGGATCCTTTTGCATTAAGCTTTTGTGTACAAGTAAATAACCATACTTACTTCTAGTCTTGGTTTTAAATCCTGTAGCACCTGCCTGTTGATGATGAACCTATTTGGAGCATCATTTGTATGGGACGATAGAATGGTAATAAGCTGTCCCAAACTTATTACCGAAGTACAAGGCCTCACCTTAACAACCTATCCGGAAGGTTGCACCCTCTTTGGGGAAATGGGTCTTTGATTATCGTGGTCTGTACTATCAACCACGCTGCAGATAGAAACATTGCTCTTAGTTTGTCTAAGCCCGTACACCACGTCAAGGTAGCAATGCATCGTACGGGATATAGGACAACGTATCGTGTGCTGTCCTAAGGAAATAACTTAGCGAGCCTGTTGGTTTATACTCCCTTTACTGGTTGAGCGCCTCGCCCCGTCCCAGTGTTATTAACTACTATAAAAGCTAGCTAGCGTAGAGTCGTCGGATGATCTACGGAGTCGAGATCTGGTACTTAGCAATCGCAGATTGCATAACTTCCCAGGGATCAAGAGCCTTTTCCGGATCTGCTTTCGCTGCCTCCAAGTTCTCAAGAACATGTTGCATAATCGCCGGAGAGAACCCCGAGATTAGCGCCAAGTTATTAAGATCTGTAACAGGCTGTCCAGCATATCCATTGATGTTCCAATAGATTACTGCAGGTTTGTCAAAGCCAGCATCCACCCATTTCCTGAGTGAATCTTCAACAACCGTTAGTTCACTATGACGTACCGAGGTACATTCATCAAACTGCATATCTGACAAAATCATCAATGCAGTAGGCATCTGATCCTTCGCCACATTAAACATCTGTGCATGTTCCAAGATGGAATCAAGGCCAAGTGCAATGTTGGTGCTCATTCCCCAATCGTCATGATCGATGTCACGTAACGCCTCAGCAACAGTCTTGTCATGCCAGCTTTTCAAGCGAGGTACACTATCAAACGTTAAATAACGCCTGTGCATTTCGCCTTCAAGTTGGTCTGAACAATACATGCCGAGTGATACAGCAACATCCATACAACTAATGGATCCTGAAGCTTCACAAGTCATTGAACCTGACACATCGATCATCGGAAGAATACGCTCATCTGATTTGATGTAGTTAGGAAGAGAAGTCCAGAAAGCTTCGATGATAGAATCATCAACCTTCGCACCAAGAAGTCGTCGCGCTTCGTGAGGAAACGCAGTCGCGGCTGGAATGCCGTTCTTCTCGATATGCATAAGGTATCGATCCTTATCGTTCCGCATGAAACTGTTAATGTACCTAACAGAAGCAATCGAAGGAACCGCGCCGAAATCGATATCATTCCAAGACTTTGAGCACATCAAGGCCTCAACAGTATTAGAATTTTTTACCAATAACTTACGATACTCTTTCGATGTCAAGTTAAGAACATCACGGAGTCTCACGTCCTTACGATCCATCCATTTAGCGCATAATGCATGCCCAACATTCTCAGCGAGAAAGTCAAGAGCACTCTGCTCTAAAGGTGTACCGTAAAGAGAACGAACATCATCAAAACGTCCGTATTCGGGAATTCTATCCAGATTGGCATCCATCCATCGAGTAAACTCGGGATGTTTTACCGCACCAGAGGATATGATCTTCCTAAAAAGACCACGATTCCCAGCACCGCCGCGAGGATCACGGGACCAGAACAATAGCTTAAAAGCTAACTCTTGGTCTTCTCTGAAAACAGAGAACCATTCGTTAACCGAACTATAGTCGTCCGTGTAATACTTCGCGTTCTGAATTGAACCACCCTTAGAGAAAAACTCTAAAGCAGTATCCTTCAGATTAGCGCCCATCCGACCTTGATTATGAGTAAGTGGTAATGTCATAAATACATCCTCCTTAGTTAATTTGATTAATAAATTAAAAAATTTCTACTCTGATCATAGTCAGCAAGGTTCTTATACCAAATTTTATTTATTTTCTTTGTTGTCCTAAAATATAGTAATCCTTGACACATTTATGATCTGGCGCTTCAGTCGGTTCTATCATATGAAATCCATACATATTTCTAGTATGAATCTTTTTTCCATTCCAAGTACCGTCATTATCCCATATCTTTAAACAATGGCTGCACTTAGTTTTATTTTGTACTAAATTAAAAATATTCATTTGTAGTACTCCTTTATTTATAGTGGTGGAGATGGCCGGGCTCGAACCGGCGACCCCTACAGTGCAAGTGTAGTGCTCTCCCAACTGAGCTACATCCCCATTAACTTTGCCCCTCATACTCTCTCCCTTACAGGTTGTAGGCGTGGACATTTGACGCCTCGTTGTTCAGTAACATTGTTACCTACAGTATGAGCTGGCCCCGGCAGGATTCGAACCTGCGACCGCCTGGTTATATTCCCAACTTAACGTGCTACTATGCAAAGGGTGCACCCTTTACAGTTGTAGCCGGTACCGTAAGTTAGGCCAGGTGCTCTACCTCTGAGCTACGGGGCTAGTGATTCTGGGAGGACTCGAACCTCCGACCATCGCCTTAAAAGGGCGTTGCTCTACCAACTGAGCTACAGAATCATAGGGTAAAAAGTACAGCGGGAGTTAACCAACTGCACTTTTTACATTGAGATAGCTTGTTTATAAAGCTTATCTATGTTATCTTCTCCAGTGGCCAACTGGTGTTTATGGGCATTTCTAAGTATGTTTCCAAACTCAGGCCCAGGCTTATGACCTTTCTCTACCAGATGCTTACCCATTAGTATTGGAGTTAACTCTTCTGCAACAGGGGTTACAAAAGCTTCAACATCTTGACTAACAGGCCGTCCCATATGATCTGCTTGAGCAAGTTGCTTTAGATAACGTAGATTATCCTTTCCTACATCTACCTGTACTTTACGTACATTTTTTGAAGTAGGTTTAGCTTGATATATGTATATATGCCATCTTGTACATGTAGTTGCTAGCTCTATTGTTCTTTTAGGCAGTTTTAGCCTTTTACCTATAGTAGGTATCATAGATGCACCAACTTTATCATGTTTCCAGTAACTATACCAAGGGTCTTTTCTTATTTTTGCAGTTATTGGTTTAGCTATGTCATGCAACATTGCTATCCATCTTGCAGTAACAAGATCTGATCCTTCTACATTATTTACAACTTTAGCCATGTGAGTCCATACATCACCCTCAGGATGATATTCAGGACTTTGTGTTAGCTCATTACAAGGTAGAGGTCCAGCATTAAGTTCAGGCAACATTACCTGTATAACACCTATATCCCACATCCTATGTAAGAACTTCTCACAGTCTGCGTTTGAGTCTCCAAACACTTTATCAAACTCCATTATAACTCTTTCAAGTTTAACTGGAAATTCCTCGTTACCACCCTCTATATCTATTTTTCTAGCAATATTAGAATTAAGGGCGGCATCAAGTGTTTTAGCCTCTATTTTAAACCCTAGCTTAGCTTCGAATCTGAAAGTCCTTATAACTCTAAGGTAATCTTCTTCAAAACGTTTTGCAGGGTCACCAACACAGCGTAGGACTCTATCTTTGATATCATCTTTACCGCCAAAAGGATCTGTAAAAGATTTGCCGTCCCATGCAATTGCATTTATGGTCAAGTCTCTTCTAGCTAGATCTTCTGTTAGTCTGCTTGTTGGTAAAACCTCAGCGTGACGTCCATCACATTGTATGTCTACACGGTACTGTGTTACTTCTAAAATAGTTCCGTCTGTCATAACTACTGTTACAGTTCCATGCTCTATCCCTGTTGGAATAACGCTTTTACACCAAGGTTGGTTTTCTATAGCCACTTTTACTTCAGTAGGGCTAAGTGGAGTGGCTAAATCAATATCCACACTATCCCTATTTAACAGCATGTCACGGATGCTGCCACCGACCAGTACGACTGGCACGTTCGCTGTTGTAAAAGCATTTAGTATGTTTTTTACTTTTTCCATAGCAGCATCTCCTTATTTAATCCGCCCCCTCAATTGGGTACGGTTGGTTACGGTATTCTTGCTCATGTAACTTGCAGCGTAATCTAAATATCTCAGACTCATGATCTGATCGTTTAGCTGCTGCGCACAATGATACAACAATAATACCAAAAAACGTTCCTACAAATAATCCGAAAATAAACATCATGATTATTTCCCTCCATCTAATGAACTGGTCCCAAGTTTGAGTAGTAAGTCTCCGATTGCTTTAGACTGTCTTTCGATAGCCACTGCAGGGACGTCATGCACATCTTTACTTCCGTGATGATTACCTACCCACACGATATTAAATATCCATCCATGCTTTTCTGCTATGGCTTTATAAGGGGCGTAATGATCTTCTTCAGTAAAGGTATTATGAACTACTACTATAGAACCTGTTCCTGTATTACCTAGTAAGGATTCATTTACTCTAGCTTGACAATCAGCATGAGCTTCTGGTAACTTTGTAGGGTCAAAGTTATATTTGCCATCTTCTGATGTAAAGTAATCATCGGCAGCAAAAATAAAATGTCTCCACAAAGGCCCATTAGCATAATACGATAATAAGTGAGCTAAAGTAGTTTTGCCACTTCCTGAAGTACCTCCTACACAAAGTAGCAAGTCTCTATTTGGTGACAAATTATTTACGAGTGAGCTTAACATAACTTTTCTCCTATTAAAATTAAGATTTTCTCTATTATTCTTATACCAAATTTAGGGGCTATTTTTAAGGTAAAAAAGAGGGAAAGGATATTCCCTCTTTAGTGATTAAAGCGCTAGTGCAAGGTCGCTTTCTTCTGCTACCAATACTCTAACTATCTTTGTAAAATAGTTAGTGTTAAGAATATATTCTTTTTTATACTTAACAGTATTAGTTGGACCTTCGTTATAAGCGCACAACGCTGTTGGGATATTTCCGTCAAACCTAACAAGCATTTTAGAAAGATACTGAACACCTACAATAAGGTTAGGGTATATTTCTAACATCCTGTTATGGGGAGTCCCAATGTCTTTAGCTGCTATGGGAGTGATTTGCATCAATCCATGTGCTCTAGCGGAAGACTTTGCTTTATGATTCCAAGATGACTCAACTGCTATTACAGCTTTAGCCAAATCATAGGAAACATTATATTCTTCACACAGTGCATGTAGCATAACTAAAGTATGTTTTACACTAGAGAGTGACATTCCTCTAGGTTTATACTGACGTTTAATCTCCTTTGCTTCTTCTTCAAAACTAGGTAAGATTTCAGTATAGAACCCATAAATGTCTATATCCTCTGTTTTTATTACTTCATGTTTAACTACAACTTCTTTATCACTTTTAACAGCACGATAGGTAAGACCTATCAGTTCTGGTAGAGTAATAAAAGCAGCTGCAACAATAAGTAATCCGAACGTAAAGAAACGTCTGATTGGATTTCTTCTTTTTCTTTTATTCATAATTAACTCCTGAGTTATTACATTATTCTTATACCATTTTTAAGGTAAGAAAAAAAGGGAGAGTTATCTCCCTTTAATCCTGTCAAGTACGTCTTCCATAATACTGCTCGGTACATTCTGAAATAAGAATGGCATGAAAGCATGTATTACTAAGAAGACGCATGCTACTATTAACAATATAGCGTACCCCAAGGCATTTAGCAAATGATTAAAATAGCTCTGCCCTTTTGAGTGTGGATGCTCGGTAAAGCAATCTACTACATTGAATAATAGCTCTAGTATTCTGTCCCATAGAGTTTCGTTTTTCATATGTACTATACTCCTCTCTTAGGTTATAAAAAATTTTGGTAGGTCTAAGACTTACTTCGTGATTCTTAGTGGGTTGTTATTTACTTTTTGAATCGGTCTAATGTAAGCTGAAGATGAAAACCCAAATGTAGTTTTATTTGAATTTTCGAAAGTTACCTGACTTCCAGGCATGTTGTATGTATAAGAGTGTGCTTGCCCAAAATCAGTTGTTGTGATATGAACAAGTCCTGGAACTCTTCCGTCTTTTCTAATGTGTTGTACTTGCATAGGAATGGGAAGACCCCAGCCACTATTAAACTTTTCTAAATCTAAATGACTACCTGTATATACTGATGTATTAATAAGGGATTCATTTAAATTCTGTCCGTTTGCAAATCCAAACCAACATAACCAAAGAAACAAGGAAATAACTCCAGTGGCTATTTTTTCTTTCGCTGTCATTTTTGACGCTCCTTCTCTGCTTGATAGTTTTCATAATAAATTTCAAACCTTTCATCATCTGATAACTCTGGGTCATCAATCAAGGCTTGTTTAATTTCTTTTAAACTCATTTTGTCTGAGGAATATTTCTTTTCATTGGGAACAACCCCATCAAAATCTTCCATCAGATCATCGTAAGTAAAAGACTCTTCATTATTCTTATACCTTTTTTCTTCCTCATAATCGTCATCGTCTTCGACGTCTTTTCTTCCCTCTAAAATTTCATCGCCACTTAAAATATGATGGTAATCTGTAAATCCTATCCCTAGAATATTTCTGTCTTTATCAAAAGCTATAATACAGCCTTCTGCTTCTTTCATTCTAACCAAGTCATAAATTTCTCCATCTAGTTCTTTATCCTGAACAAACGATATAAAAATTGGTTTCTTTTCTTTTGCCATATGTTACCTCCTAGTTATCAAAGGAAAAAAGTTTATTAATCCCACAATTAAAAAGTCTTTCTTAGTTATATTTAAATATAGCTCGTCACCATATAAATCTTTATACTGATTTAAATATTTTTTAATCAGTTCTTTTTCAGGGTGGCCCTCTATTAAAGCTTTAACCACTCTTGTGCTTTCTTTTCCCATGTTAGTCCTTTAATATACTTATAATTATTTGTTATAAGTTGCGCTTTTAGCGTTGGTTGTTTTTCTAAAGTCTTGATATAATCTGAAACGTCATGTGCTCCGTCAGATTTATGTATAATGATTCCTCTACTATATAATACTTCACGTAATGAGCCATTAGTAGATGTAATTGGAATAGCTCCACAAGCCATTGCTTCTAAAGCTGTACAACAAAATGTTTCGTTGTAGCTACTTGGGTATATCCAATAATCAGCGCTTTTCATATGCCCATGTAAAACCTCTGATGAGTGACTTCCCATCAATGTAATATTTGAGTGTTTTTTAATAGCTGGTAAATACTTATCTATTGCTTCTTCTCCATACTTAGGATAAAAAATAAAAAGCTCTGCATCCCAGTGTTTAATTGATATCAAAGACCACATAGCTAATAGCTTATTTAAGCCTCTATCAGGATGAGAAGAATAAATAAATAGTTTTCCAAATTTATCATCTATATCTCCATTTTTATATGTAATTGGTTTTATTTTATCTATTGCGTTACTATCTATCCCATGTCCTATAATAGAAATTTTATCTTTAAAAATAGGATACTTTTTTAACACTCTTTCTTTGTGTGATTTAGATAGGCATATAACATGCTGCGCTTGTTTACATAATTCTTCTATCTGCATCTTGCTTAGCTCTTCACCTTGCCACCAAGGAAAAAAACTCGTATTGTGAAACCAAAATGCACTTTGTTTATATTTTAAATTTTCTATTATTTTATAAAAATGAATATAAGATGCACCTATAACTAGATCCCATTCAAATGTTGAAGCTTTTGCTTCTCTTTCTTGATCAGACCAGTAATTTACGCCGTTTACTACTGAAGAGATTCCTGGTTGTGTAGAAACATATACATCATGCCCTAGTTTTTTAAATCCTTCAGCTAGCTGTATAATACACTTTTCAGTGCCGGCTGCATTTCCTGTATGTAAAAGATTACCATCCCAAGCTTCTTTTTGATAACCTCCGTATATAAATATTTTTTTCTTCATAATTAATTAAGGGGAAGTAAGATTGTGCTTACCTCCCCTTTAACTCCTAATTTTAATTAAGCGTCAGTGGACTCAGTTGTTTCCGAACTAACTACACTTACTTCATGTGCAATTGGACCTCTTTCACCATCTTCCATTGTATAGCTCACTGTTTCTCCTCGTTTTAGATTTTTAAATCCCTCTTCTTGGATATCTGAGTAGTGAACAAATACATCTTTATCTTCGTGTTCTATGAAACCAAAACCTTTTTTGGTATCAAACCATTTAACTGTTCCTTCATTCTTTGACATTATAAATTAACTCCTGTTTTATTTATTGTTGCTTAACTTAATTAACTCCGTGAATAGCTGCATACTTAAGCAAAGCTCTTTCTTTAGCTTTTGCCTCTATCATAACATCTACCTCATAGTCATAAGTATTTATTTTATTCTTAATATAATCTGAATGAGCATGAGCCTTTATTTTAGGATCATTATACTCAATAGATCTTGATTCTGAGTAATGGACTACTGGTGTAATCCCTTCTGGCCAGCTACTCACAGCTAACTCTAAGGCCTCTTCTTGTGTTTGACCTCCATCACAAAAATTGTGGTGGTGCAAATCATGTACTATTGGTATTCCAATATTTTTGTGTAACATATCATATAAGTCTTTTGTGGAAAATAAAGAAGCTCTATCATCATTTTCTACAGTTAATCTTTTTTGTAATGATAAGCTTAATTGTTGAAAATGTCTGCAGAAAACTTCTGCCGTTCTTTCTTTGTCTCCATAAGTAGCTCCTACATGAATATTAATTTTATTTTCTACTGATGGGGCATATCCCATACAATCAAAGATATGTGTGTGCATTTCTAAATCATCTATAGTGTTTCGTAAAACATTTTTCTTTAGAGAGGCTAACTTGTTAAAAGGGCCTGGATGCGTAGTTAATCTTTGATCAAACTTCCTTGCGAGTTTTCCTGCAGTTTTCAAATTCTGAGCAATGTCAGTGCTGTAGGGTTTAGGAAGATTATATATTCCTCGATAGTAAGACCACCAAGGTAATAAATCAGAAGATACCCTAAAAAATTTGATATCATTCTGTTCGTTCCAATTAATTATTTTAATTAGATCTCTTGTATTTTTGTATGCTAACTCACCTAGTACAACTAAAGGTTCATCGCTATTTTGCCACGTAGCTTTTCTACATGTTCTATTAGTAGTGATTCTTTTCCCTTTTGGTTTATCAGATAAGTCCATATTAATGCATGCGTATCCTAACTTTCTTATCATACGTACTCCTTATTATAAATCTGGAACTATACTATCCTTATATAGTTTCTTTAGTTTTTCATTTTTCTCTTTTGTAGCTGACGAGCTGTCAGTAGGTTTTTCTGTAGTACCTCTGACTCCTCCCCACGATATAGCAGCAGGTGTGTACACCCGCTGTAATTTATCGTCTAGAGATACGCCGATTTTTTTACATTCTTTTTCATCCATAACTTCTCCTTTAACAAGGTCGCCATAGGTTGGGAATTCGTGGCTCATAGGCAATATAAATTCCGCGGCTTTTTCAGTTATAGGGCATTTGTATATGTAAGTAGGCATAATAATTTCCTCTGGTTTAAGAGTAGTATGCTTGTTCAGTGGGGTATCCGTTGTATTCCCATACCTTAACACCTTGTTGCAATACTACATCGAAGTCTTTTAAAGATGGTAAATTATCCCAGTCGTAACCAAGCTCATTTCCACCATTTTCTAAAAAGTCTTCTATGTGTGATTTTATTTTTCCCATGTTTCTCCTCCATACTTTAAGATTGAATGTGTAGGTAATTCATTTCCATGATATAACTCACACGGTAGATAAGTTAACTCTACTAAGAACAATGCAGCCATTGGTGTGTATCCTGCTTGAGTTAAGCAGTCATAAGCTGCTGTAGCTGTACCGCCTGTTGCGACTACATCGTCAAATATTAAAACTTTTCCTGATCCTACCTGTACTTCCATTTGTCCGTCCCCATATTCTAAAGTATGCTTTATGCTTACTTTGTCGCCAGGTAGTCTTCCAGGTTTACTTCTTACTAAGATTATTCCCTTATCCATAATGTGTGCGATTAAACTGCCTAATAAGAACCCTCTAGATTCTACACAGGCAATGTAATCAAACTCAGGCATACCTTGTAAAGCTTCAACACAATGCATTAACATTTGAGTTCTTGCTTCACTATTTTGGTATACAGGGTTTAAATCTAAGTATTTAACCCCATCAATCGGAAAGTCTTGATAAATTTTAATTAAATCTTTTGCTAGACTATCTTGATTAGGTTCATATACATAATTATACTTTTCCATAGTACTCCTTACTTTAATATAAGTATTTTTTTCTTTATTGTCTAGAGTCTTTCAAACTCTTTAAATCATCCCGCCATTGTTGTATTTCTTTTGCAATCTCCTGCAATCCGCCTAATAGGTGTACTGAAAATTGTTTTTGCTGCATAAACCCATATATTCTATTTAATAGTTTTTCAGCTTTTTCTGCTCTAAGTGCTACTTCAGAATCACTGACAATTTTATCTTGAAGGGCTTCTCCATCTGCTTTCTTGCAAATATCTGCGATAATATCTGCACAGTGGTCTGAGCTAAAGGTAGTATCCTTTATACTTTCATAGTCTAATACCCAGTGTCCAAACAAGTGTCTTGCTTGGTCGTTTAGGTCTTCTCCTAGATTTGGTTTAATAATAAGGAGTTTAGGAGGATCAGTTGTATTAGACATAACTCCTATTTCTGCTTCCTCTATTACAATAGGTTCAGCCACTCCATAATCTTTACATAAAGAAATAAATTTTTCTTTTATTTGTGTGTATGAATCTTTTGCCATATTATCTCCTATTTTTACTTTCTTGCCATTCAGATTTTGTTTGGCCATAGATGTCTATAGCTTCAAAGTCTGCATGATCTTTACATGTACTACATAATCCCCAGTATTCATCTAAATGAAATGACTCGTGCATTTCTCCTAATGGGGATGCACTGCAGCAAGTGCTTTCGAAATACTCCGGCTCAAACTCTTCTGCTGCTTTAGTATCTTTGTGAGCAAATCCTGCTCCAAGAGGACTATCATGTATTGTTTTATCCATTACTTTTTCCTTGGTTTTCTCTTAGTAGTTTTTTTCTTTGGTGCCTTCCCACCTTCCCAAGCTTCATTTACATTTTTTGTTTTCTTATTATCTGCTTTGTAAGTACCTTTTTTAGTTCTAGCTCTTTTAGGCTTTTCTACTTCAGGTCTTTTGCCAGTAATAATTTCTATCATATCATGAATAGTTTCTAAAAATTTATCCATATTGTCTCCTGATTAAGGTGCTACTGTTGTTACGTTTTTAAACTCTTCATTTATATGGCCACACATTTCACATGCTAGGACAGGTTTAGGTAAATACATCTCTTGGCCGTTAGGCGATACAAGTGATGAGATCTTAAATACCATAAGAGTTTGTTTAAAATTAGTTGAATCACACTTATCGTCTCCACATTCTATTACAGTAGCATTAGAAAGGTCGATATTCATCATGTCATTCATCATCTGTTCTTGAGTTTTTTGCATTAGTCAAAATCTCCTATTTTCATTTTTATATATTGCACTATCTCTTCCGCAATATTTTTCTTTGTAAAATTTTCCATCCCTTCAAATCCTGGGTTAGAGTTAACTTCACATATCTTATACCCACCATTATCGAATAATAGGTCTACTCCTGCAATATCTAAATTTAAAGCTTTTGCTGATTCTGTTGATAGCCACTCTATCTGTTCATTAGTTTCATAAGGTATACCTTCACCACCTCTTGAAATATTTGCTCTAAAATCATCGTCAGTTGCTTGACGCATCATGCATCCTACAATCTTATTGTTTACGACTAATACTCTTAAATCTTTTCCCCAAGTATCTTTTATAAACTCTTGAATAATAATATCGTAAGCTTTTGCTTTTAGCTCTGCCATAGATATTAATTGTCTTAACTGTTTTTTTGTTTCAGCAAGAAATACTCCTTTGCCAAAACTTCCGCTAATTGTTTTTAAAATCACTGGGTAATCTAAATGCTTCTCAACAAAGGATATATCAATAGGATGTTTAAGTAACATCGTCTTTGGTATATCTAAGTTACATTGAGCTAAAATTTGATGTGTGTAAAGTTTGTCTTTTACATTATCAATTGCGTCACTGCTGTTAATTACAGTAACTCCCATCCTTTCAAAGTGCCTAATTACAGCTTTAATGTGATAGGTTGTCCCACTTCCTGTTCTAGGAAAAACAAACTTAGGTAAGGGTAGGGACTCCCCGCTTACCATAATAGATGTTTTATTTTCTTTGTTTATAAAAATATCTATTTTGTAAGGATCAATTAGTTTTATATCTACACCAGCCTTATCAAACTCTTCTACTAATCTTTTAGATTCATACGAGTCTTTAAATTTAGGTTTAACTAATATCCACCCTTTAAGTTTTCTTGCCATTGTACTCTCCTGAATTTTGTATGTCACTATCTATAAAGTTAGAGAACTTAGACTTACCTAACCCTCTTAAGCAATCTCTATCACCTTGAAATATCATTTCGTAGTTTTTGTGAGAAATTGCTTTAGTAACTGGTCTAAAAATTTTAGCTAGGTTTTTATTGTACTGTATAAAGTCATCTCTAAGGTATACGCTTTTTCCCCAGCAAACTACCAGATACTCATCAAAAGGAATCATATTAGTATAAATATCTTGAGAAAGTATATCTTTGCAAGCTTTGTCAGATATTATAAAGCAGTGCGCATTCCAGCTATATTCAGGCTGTAGGAACTCGGTGCCTTTATAAGCTTCTTCTGGTAACTCGTCTTCTTCAAATATCTGTTCTCTTCCTAAATAACAAATACCAAAATCACTGTGATTTAAAATTAGGTTATGATATTCGTCTATAGCTTTTTTTAAAGTTCCTATATTATCCCAGTAACAGTCATCCTGAAGAATCAGTGCTGTTTCTTTTTTATTCTGGATAGTTTTTAAAACTTCTAGGTGAGTATAGCAGCATGCCATTTGTCCAAGATTTATAGTTGTATTAGGTGCCCACATTTTAGTGCCGTTGTTAGCAGCAAAGTAATCTTCCCAATATTTACTTCCTGATATCTTTCCTGTTTCTACTAATTTTTTAAAGTTGCT
>CEUT01015435.1_pt1 | contig 18162 bp, 18 predicted proteins | sample 531401 | NCBI WGS metagenome assembly CEUT01 (sample SAMEA2622821, study PRJEB7988) | marine metagenome | biome: marine biome (ENVO:00000447); feature: surface water layer (ENVO:00002042); material: "saline water (ENVO:00002010), including plankton (ENVO:xxxxxxxx)" | depth 5 m | reverse complement strand
GTCTCACAGCAGATGATCCACGAAACGAAAGACCTGCCGAACGCTCAGGCCATCCATCAGACACGGATGAAGATGCTGAACATGCTGCACGACGTCACACGGCACGCAGAAGGCCGCGAGCCAGCCGCCATGATTCATCTGGTGCGTGGCATCATTGACGATGCGAACCACAACACTGCCCACGGTGAGCTGCTTGTGGCCTTGCGTTGGAATCTGTACGGGCAGCCGGTCAGGACACCGAAACAGATGAGCCGATCGGGAATGTAGCCCGGCCGCCTTGCATGCTGATTCCGTTGGTGTACGTCACGTTGTCCAGCGGTCCATCGCCAAGGATCTGGCCGCCCGCAAAGACAGAAGCATTGGTCAGCGTGAACCCAGCCGTCTCGTTGCTGCGGTGATCAAAGATGCCATCGTAGACGTTGAGCGTGGTGATCGTGCCGCTGCTTCGGTGATCAAAGATGCCGTTGCTGTCAACCTCAGCCGTGGTGATCGCCGCCGATCCTTGCGTGCGAATCGTGCCGCCGAGCGCGCTGGCCGTGGTCGCCGTGGTGCTGGTTTGGATTGTGCCGCTTGTGCAGACCAGATCGGCAAGGCTACTCACGCCAGACTCAATCACAATCGTGCCGTCGATCCGCCCGGTCATGTTGACATCTTGCAGGCTTGCTGATCCTGCGACTGTCACGGTGCCACCTAACGAGCTTGCGTTGATAGTCGTGATGGCAGTGCTCGCGTTGCCTTTGAAGTTGAGAAAGTTGCTAGACAGGCTGCCGCCTGAGAGCCGCACCGTCGTCCAAGTGCCAGTGAGATAATGCCCACCAGCGCCAGCAGCAAACTCAAGCACCGGGCCATCTAAATCAAGGTAAGTCGTAGACGATCCAAGCGTGCCGGTAAAGCCAGAGCCAACGCGGAACGTGATGCCAGTGAGGCCGGTAGCTGCTCCAGCAATGGCGTCGCTGGTGCTATTGATGATCAGCGTGTCATCGTTTGATGGAGCGGTGCCGCCCCAGTTGTCACCATCCGTGAATGTGGTTCCGTCACCGCCGCCGTTCCATGTCAGTGTTGCCATTTTGTTTTGCCTTTCCGCATCCGCACGGTTTCTTGTTTATCGGCTTTGCAGCCTTGCGCCTTGGTTTCGGCTTCTTGATTTCAGGCTTTGGAATGAATGACCACAGCCGATTGAGCCACTCTTGTCGCTTCGTACAGTTGCATGCTTTTGGCTTGATGTGTCTGGCTGGCGTTGTGTTGATTGTCAATGCCACCAGATCGCCAAGGCCGGTGAGCCGGTCACGCTTTTGCATCATGCAATCAAGGCACATCTGGTCCGAAGCCGGACGGTTGAGCAAGCAGGATTTGTCTTTGAGATAGCAGCACATCACGGGAAAATCAATTGAGGCTGACCAATGACACGATCTGTGCCGCGACCTTGACCAAAATCAAGCGGTATGCCACTGTCTCGCGGGAAGATTCCCGGTTCGCCCCATCCGGGTGTCCTTACTTTCCATTGACCGCCTTCAAATATTTGCTGAGAAGTATGCAAGTCGTCAAGCCTTCCAAGGTTGTTCACGATATTTGTTGCTTCAAGACAGTCGCAGAACCAAGGAGGCCCAAATTCAAGAGCATTGTTTTCGGCGAAGTATCTTGGCGAAAAGAAAACATCTTGGTCGGTCCAACTTGACGGTGGGTTTGGGTCAAGATCGACACCAGTCGGGAACCCACGACCGAAATTTAGGCCACCAGTGTCAGCAAAGCCATTGCGAATTCGTTCACATGCAGTGCCGGTGAACGTGTAGTAGTTGCTGCCTTCAAAATCATCTGATCCAACATCAGACAGCATAAAGCTGTTTGCGTCTACACTCTCACTTCCGGGCAACGTAGAAGCAAAGCTCACATATATGCCCTGCACAAAAAGTCTATTTCGCACTGGATGATTGGCCTCAACCGTTCTGTCTGAATAGCTGAGTACTTCTTGATTGCCCATAGCACCATACGCCACATTCACGCCAAGCTCCTGTGAGCCGTGGCAGAATTCGCTTGATCCGCAATCTGGTCCGGGTGGGAATGGCTCATCATCACAGGCCGTACCACTGTCATCTTCAAAGACTTGTTCCCATTCGGGTATTTCTAAACTCCAGCTTTGATTTGGGCAAGTCAATCTTCCATCTGGTTGGAAAGGTCTAATGCTGTTGGGTGGGTTTGGTGCCAACGTGCGATATGCGATGTATTGACGCGACGACCAAGTTGCTTCATTGCCTGCTGACATTGTGTCACAAATATTGTTTCTTTCAAAATCATCGCCCCAGTCTCCTGATGCAACAACCAAGCCGATCTGATCTGGGTAATAATCTTTGTAGTCGTACAAGATGAAGTATTGCTCAGGGTCACCTATGTCAAAGACACAACCGCCAACTGTTCGATTTGGAATGCAATGTAACGCTGGGCTGTATTCATTTGGGATTAGGTCAAGCTCTTGGAAAGGCTGTCCGGTGGTAAAGATGTGGACGCCTTCTTGTTTGATTGATTGAGAAGTTGGCGCGCCACTACTTCGTCTAAAGACTGCACGGTAGTCACTTCGGGCCAGCCATTCTTCTTCTGTAAGATACTCCTCAGACGCAAGCGTGAAACAGTTGCGGTGCCACATGCTAAAGGCCACCTTGTCTCGTTGATCAAACTGGTCACTGGGAAGCATGTTTGGTTCGAGTGAGTTGTATGCAGTACCTAGAAAATATGAAGGCGGCACGGTCAAGTTGTCGCCGGGTCTTGTGATTCCAATGCGAGTGATCTCTGGCGACTCGCCGCTGGTCCTGCCCAAGTCAGTCATAAACTTTGTTGTGGTGTCTCCAATGCGTATCACTCGTTCATCATCAGAGTCAGCAAACGTCTGAATCACTACAACGTCTTGACTATCAGGATCGCACGTTCCTTCGTATCGAATCCAGAAGGAAATACTTGGCACCGAAGACTCACCTTGGTGCGCCATGAACTTGTCAGGAAACATCACAGGCTGAATCTGTACGTACCGGAATCCGGGCGTGCAGAAAGTAGAGCAGCAGCAGATTCGATGGTTGCTCATAGTTGAGAACAAGTGCCATCCATCATTGGCGTTGCGCTGAAAGCCATGATCACGTATGGGTCGTCAGGCCGGTCAGCTCGCTCTGCTCTGAATTCTGTCATGGCTTCAGTGTAGATGGTCACGGGCCACATGCGAACAATTGGTGGCGGTATGGTGAGGAATGGCGCAATATAAAAATCGCCTTGGCCTTTCGTCAGGTTGCCATTCTCGTCGTTTATTTGATCATCGGAATTTATGTACGGCATGTTGCGAAACAATTTTCCGCTCTCACGCAACTCTCGCATATTCATGCCCAAATATGTCTGGACCTGATCGGATACGTCATGCACTTCGCACACGTTGTAGGCCGGTATGAAGTCTTCATCTTCTGGGTCTAGTCCTGATCCTCTGCCTGCTAAGCCTTGCCACAGGTACTCATACGCACGCACCAGTGGCTTGCTGCTGTTGTCTGGCGAGTTATCGTCTGGATTGAGATACTTGAACCCAATGATCTCAGCCCAGATCGAAGGCGAACGAACTGATACAGACCTATCTGGCGGCTCAATTCCTGCTTCATATGCTTCAATTGCCGCGCCCATTCTTTTGAATAGGTCAGGCGAGAATTGGTTCAGGCCTTCTGTGATGCGTGGTATAGACGTCATCCGATGTCAATCCCAAGACCATTGAAGCTGATAAGTAGTGGGAATGGTTGGAACCATTCAACCGGGAAGGCTCGCTGGTAGTAATCGCTACTAGGGTTGGTGCTGTATTGAATACCAAAGTCATAGCCATCGCCGGGCGTCACATATTGCTGCTGGTGGAAGTCGTCGTCATAGCCAATGGAGTGCGTGACTTCATAGAGCTGCCGATAGTCATCATCCAAAAGCCGACGCGAAGTAGCGCCTAGATATCTCAGTTTGCCTTCTGATGCACCTAGGAAATATCCTTTGTTCCTCTTGCCAACAAAGTCTTTGACGCGGGTGAGGTAGTTGTACGATTGTTGAGTGTTCACAGCGACACGCATGGTCACGTCAAGCAAGGCGATCGTTTTGAAAGTAGAGGTCAGGAGTTGACCTTTGTGATCAACCGGCTTGCCGCCGATGTCGCCAGTTGCTTCTGGGTTTATGCCGTCGCCGGGTGCAGGAACTCGCCACACCTTTGTTGGCACTTGTTGGAATCTCAGATTGACGGATTGCCGAAACTCTTCTCCGCCATCACCAATGTCAGGGCCGCCCGGATCAATGACCTCAGGTGATTGGTAGGTGTAGGTGATTCGATAGACGCCATCGTTGTCAGGCTCTCGCACGGCGTTGTATCGCACGCAAGTGAGCAGTTGGTTGTCTGGGTGTGGATCGCCAAGAGCAATGCCAACCAATGACAAAGCCTCAAACTCATTGGCAATCGGATCGTCTGTGTCATCACTGATGACCGTGAAAGTGCGTCTTGCAGACGTCAGCTGGGCGAGCAGGTCCGACTCAATGCCGCCGGTGTTCTTGTCTTCAAATGAGGTGTTTGCCATTAGGTGAATGCCCGTGATGTGCCGCCGCCGACGGTCTGTAGTTTGTTGATGCCGCTGCGTATGTCTCGCAGCAGTGTATTCCGATCAGAGTCTTGTATGAAGATATCCTGCAAGATATTGGCCACAGAATCCTCTGCCGTCTGCACCGTGCCGGTCAGTGCAGCTAAGTCAACATCTGGGCTCTGCAGTGGTCCGACGTCAGGTGCCTGCACCGTGCCGGTCAGTCTAGCCCGGTCAATGTCTGGCATCTGCACAGGCAACTGACGGACGAACACCGACTCACCAAATCCTGTATCAAACGTCTGCTCACTGATGGCTAGTTGCTTCTTCTTCTCTTTTGTAATCTCTTTTTCACCAGCAAGCACGGCCGCAACTCTAGCACGCTCAGTGCGGTCCAACTCAGCCAAGGCATCAGCCAGCGCGTCCTCAGAAATCTTGGCCAGACCGATGCCTTCATTGCGTCCTTCTCTAAACTTCTTTTCTAACTCCTCACGCTTCTTGGCAAACTCTTCTTGCACTCTTCCAACCTCTCGCTCTAGCTTCAACCGATCTCCAAGCGCGGTGCCTTTGTTTTGCTCAATGCGTAGGTCCAACTCTGCAGCGTCAGCCTGCTTCGCCAACTCTTCTGTGATTCCTTTGAACTCTTTTCTTTGGATTGCAGCCAGACGGTCAATGACCTTCTGCTTGACATTGATTGCGTCAAATTGCTCCTCTACTTTGTCAAGGTCTGCAAGCAGCTTTTGGGCTTCTGCTGCATTGAGTGTGCTTGCAAGCTCTCTGGCTTTTTGCAATTGTGCTTCAAACTGATCAGTGATCTGCTTTGTCAATTCCTCAAAAGGTCTAAGATTCGGAAGGCCTGTCTCATCAAATCGCAGGTTTGCAATATCTTGCAAAGTAGATTTCAAATCAGAAACATCTTGAGCGGCAAGAGCCTGATTCTGTCTCTCGATAGTTTCAAGCTCTTCGCGTCTGAGTTGGAGCACGTCATTGGTTGCAGTCTCCAAATCTCTTTGTTGGATTTTCAAGCCTTCAAGTGTGCCAAGCAAATCATTGTATATCTGCTCCTGCTTTCGTCCTTCTTCCGTATCGTCAAAGAATAGGCCTCCGTCCGCGCCTCTAAACTGATCAAGCTGCTTTTCAATGTCTCGAATTTGCTGTTCAACGGTCAGCAGTGCATCTTCTGCTTGACGTTGCAGCGGATCAAATCCCATCTGGAACATCTCCAGCGCGGATGCTCCTGACTCCATCTCAAAAGCAAGCGCCTGAAAGTCCGCAATTGTACGTCTAACCGTGCGCAGTTTGTCGATGTTTTCAATTGCTTTTTCGAGTGCGTATACCTCTAGTTTCGCTTCTTGGATCGGATCACTCAAGAGACCGAAGGCAACACCAAGCCGGTCAATAAAGCCCGTAAGCTGTCCAATGAGTGGGATGTCTTTCGTAAACTCAACATAGTCACGGTCGAACTTTGCGAACTCATCGCTCAAAGCGCCGGTATTCCGGCTTGCGGCAATCATCGCTTTGCTAATGCCATCAAGGATTGCAAGGCCAGCAGCCAGACCAGCAAAGACGCCGAGCACCTTGCTGAGCTTGGCTTGGAATTGCTCAACCTGAACCGCCGCTCCTTTGAACGATCCGCCAGTCTTCTCACCAGCCTTCTCGGCTGATTGACTCATCTTGTCAAGGTCTTGCGTAGCCTCGCCAACCTTTTGCTCGGCTTTGTTCAAGCCTTGTTCCAGCTTGGTCAGGTCAGCGTCGATGGATACTGTCAGAGCACCAGCAGAAAGATCAGCCATACATTCGCCTCATATTCTCTTCGACAGACTCGCGGTGGCTTTTTGCACGAGGCTCGCCAAATGAAAGCAGATTTGGGATTTGCTCAAGCAGGCCATTCCACTCAAGCAGCGTCAGATATATCGGCTCGCCAACGCCGGGAAAGTAATGTGCCAGCAGTGCTCGCTCTCGCATCCATTCGCGCTTGTCGGGCAGTGCTGGCTGTCTCACTGATCGTCTGGCTTGATCTCCTCAACCTCGTCATCTACCTCCTCGGCCTCGTCCTCTTGCTCACTTTCAGCAAACGGATCAGGCAGGCCGCAGATCATCGTGGAGGCCAGCACCAACTCTTTGAGGTCTTCGCAATCGTCAAGCAGAGCCGTGTCGTGGCCTGACTTCTGCAAGGCTTCACGGCAGATGATCTGAGCACCGTCCATGAAGTACGCCGCACGCAGCACCTCTAGCCCGTTCTCCCACTTGGCCCGCAGCTCGTTGACCTTGGCCAACTTGGCATCAGCGTCTAGGCCGATGGCGCTTAGGTCATCAACCAGTCGGTCTCGCCGAACGCGGTACACCAGCTCACCAACGCGGTGAATATCAGACACGGAAAAGCGGCCAACCGTAAATGATTGGCCGCTCAACTTCACTTCTACATCTTTGATCATTTTAGCCTCTCAGGTTTTGCGGAGGCTGTGGCTTGTAGCCTTCCTCCATCCATTGCTTTCTGGTCTTGGTCTCGATACTCACCAGCCGGTCAGGATCGTCCACCAGATAATACAACTTCATCGCATTGAGTTGGGCTTTTTCCACTGTCTGGTTGGGCGTAGCACCGCAACGCTTGGTGATCAATTTGCCGGTCTTGCGGCCTTTGAAGGTGAGAACTGTGACTAGATCTTGCAGCGTCCGTGCTGGTCTCATGGTTTACTCTTCCCAAGTGATCGAGATATCGCCGCTCGTTTCTCCGGTGATGCTCATTGTAGCTTCACCAGCGTTTGTTGATGTAGGCGACACAGAAGAAATGATCACCGAGCAGGACCAGAACGAATCATCCAGAGTGCCGGAGCGGTCCGAGGCATAGCCAATGAACGCAGTACCAGACGCGCTCAGAGCAATGTCATTGTCAATCGGCGCGCCCGGATCACCTGCGTGCGGCATTGGGCTGGTGTTCAGTGCATTGTCTTGCAGAACGCCCGTGGCAGAAATGGTGCCGGACATGAGGCCGCCACGCTTAGCCGCAAAAGTGTCACCAAAGGCCGACGTATCCGTGACCACATTGCTCATGGTCATTGACCAAGAGGTGAATTTTAGGCTGTATCCTGTGACGATACAGTTGCCGTCAGAACCTACGATTCTGGCCATGTCTCACCGCCTTACGCAGATTCGTCCCATGTGATGGTAATTGCACCGGTGAACTCACCATCAACAGTCGCGGTGGCTTCTCCAGCATTGCTCACGCTTGGTGAGAAGTTGGCGATAACGGCAGAGCCTTCCCACAGTGAGGAAGATCCGTTGGCTTGCAGATCGACGTCAACACCAGTAGCAGCCATGGCAATATCGCCCGACGAAGCTGGCATCGGTGTCGTTGTGGATGCGTCATCTTGCAACACGCCGCCAGCGGAGAAGGTGCCAGACATCAGGCCGCCACGCTTCTGGGCAAAGCTGTCGCCAAATGCTGAGGTATCCGTGACCACTTGCGAGAAGGTCGCGGACCATGTGGTGAATTTGAGGTTGTAGCCTGCAACGGTGCAGCCGCCGTCTGATCCTACGATTCGTGCCATTCAGTATTCCTTAGGCCATGAGGCCCGTTTGAACAATCCATTCTGAGCGGATACGCACCGCATCATCTTCAACAGTCCTGACGCCTTGGATCAAACAGCGAACCAAGCCGTCATCATTATTGGGAACCGTGATCGTCTGGCGGTCAAGCAGCGTGAAAAGCGCCGTGTTGATCGCTCCTGCCGCAGACATGCCTGCACGCTTCCTGCCGTAGATATCGACCTGAAACGTGTAGTCCTTGACTGACGACCCATCGAAAGTGTCGGCATACGGCGACGTGATCAGCGAGAACACCGCCAGAGGCAAGGCCGCATTGGTCGGGCCTTCAAGCTCGTAGATCCGGCCGCTCACGCGGTCGTAGAAAGAGCCAGAGGTTTGGTCACTCTTGAGCTGGTCGTAGAATGCTTTCACGACGTCTTGGCTCATTTCATGTACCTCCGAAACTGGCCAGCCACGACCTTTTGGAACTTGTCCTTGATTGCTTTCTGGTTGTCCGCCAAGGTAGGCCGTAAGAACGGGTGCGGTGCATTCCGTCGGCTTCCAAACTCCAAAGCCGGAGCATAGACGGCATTTGTGCCAACTCTTGCAGATGGCTTGGCTGTGTCAATCTTGCTCTTGTCTACTTGGATCTTGGCAAGGTTGCCGGTGTCCTTGTATGGAGGCGCGCCATCAGGAGCACCAGATACCCACTGACGATAGGTCGAACCAGCAGCACCGCGTGAAGTATTGCGCACGCGGGTGCGTGTCACCACGTTGCTCTTGCCTTGGTTTAGCACCTGCTTGAGCTTCGTTTGCAGCAGAATCGCAGAAAGCTCTACACCGTCACGGGTGGCATTGAGCGCCGCCGTGCGGATCTTGGCTTTGAAGAATTCACCTTTGGCGCTCATGCGGTATCGTCGCTTTCGTCCTCAACACAATCCGCGATCACGTGACCCATGTGGTAGCCAGTAAACACGAACGTGCCGGGGTCAAGAATACCAACCACACGCAGGCGCTTGGAATCAAAGACAATAATATCGTCAGCCTGCAGATCAACGCCCGGCTTTAGATACACCTTGTGCGTAATCACCATTTCCTCGCGGCCATACTGCACAGGCTCAGAAGCAGACTGAGGCTGCACGAATCCTACGGCAAAGGTTGCTGTGGTCAGAAGGCTACGAACTGGGAAGCCGCTCGCATCTACAGACACAAATGGACGTTCACGCGTCAAGCTGATGCCATGGGTGTCAATCAGTGTCTCAACGCTCACGACTTCCGATCCACATACTGGGCCAAGAGTGCAGCCACCTCGCCGTTGCCCACGATCGGGTCTTGCGATCGGCTGTAGGAATACGAACCAATCGACTCGCTGGCGAGCGTGTTGTTCTGCTTGCGGTCGTTGTATGCGTACTGCACCAGCTTTATACAAGCTTGGGCCAAGTCGGCAGGAATCTCTGTCAAGCCGTCATAGCCTGCAGTGTAGTCCACGCGGATGCCTGCGAACGTATGCGGCATCGGTAAGCCAGCGTCAGTGCGACGGCCATAGAAGATCATGTCAGCCGAATCCACAAACTCCAGCGTCGCCCGGTCATCATGTATGCGGTACGGAATATCATCGCGGTCAGGAAAGTAAATCTGGGCGGAGTTGAGCATGACGTTCACGCCGCCCATTCTGAACAGATCCTCACTCAGACAGTCGGTGCCAAGCGTGGCATTGAAGCCATCAAACGAATTGATCTGGGACACTAGGCCCGCAGCAGTCTCATTGCCGTTGGACGTGAATTGAAAGTGGGTGTGGGTCTTGGTCCCACTGGAGTCATGGCGAGTTAGTTGCAGGCGGTCATCTTGCACCTCTACCACAGCACGCAGATCGGTGGCCGTGTCGCTCGTCACTGTCAGCGCCAGCTTGCTGCCGATGGCCACACGGGTCACAGCCGAGACTGGGAAGTTGCGAAGCCGGAGCCTACGCTGGCCGCTGCCGTTGTAGGCTTCTCGATAGGTCTGCTGGCGAAAATTGCGGTCGCAGTAATTCTCGATGCGGGTTGATTCCGCATTGATCAAACGCTCAAGCAAGGCGTCATCATCCGAGCCGGTGATGCCCATGTATGTTTTGGTGTCAGCGAGACTGACCAGAGCGTTGTCTGCGAGTGCCATTGGATCTCCTGAAAGAATGGGTCTGGCCGCCTTTCGACGGCCAGCCCGTGTTTGTCATCCGGGCCTCTCTAAGGAAGGCACCGGCGTGGGATCAGATGACCACCACGCGGCCTTGCCAGTCGGCGTCGGCTGCGGTGATTGGTCGCTGATCGTTGAGAGTAAACGCTGCAACATAGTTGCTAGACGAGGCAGGCCCGTCAAACGAAATGGTGATGTAGCGCTTGCGACCACGGAGGTCTACAAAGTACAAAGCACAACCATCGTCGGCAGCCACAGCGGTTGGCGAGGTGACGGTGCTGGACAAGTCAGTGCCGGAGATGTCGGCTTGACCGGAACCAGAAGCGTCAGACTCCTGCAACTTGAGTGCTGCCATAGCGCCGTCAGAACCACCGGAGGTGAAGAACTGAACAACGAGATAATCAGCGTTTAGGCAATCAATCTCTTTGGTCGTTGCCGAAGCGTCGGACTCGGAGAAGTGTTTGAAGGTAATGTCTTGAAGTGGCATCATTTTTGGTATCAGCCTTTCAATTTAGGAACCAGCCGTCTGCAGAGCAACGACAGCACCAGCGGCGCTGCTGTCACCAACATCGTGGCAGTTGATGTCAAAGCGAGTGGTACCGCGAACGCCGATTTGGTCGTTCTCGAAGTACCGATCTTCGCTCACGGCAATCTCGGTTGGCCGACGGTCGCCCATCGTTGCACCGAGGTCAAGCGCACCGAAGTACGCACAGATTTGAGAGTTGGCTTCAGTCTTAGGCAAGACATCAGCAAGCACGACTTCGTAGCCGAACAAGGAAGGCACAGCCACGCCACCAGCGAGGGTGAGGTTGGTGTTGCCTCCAGCGTCGGCGAGAAGATCCAGAACGACGGTGTGGTAGAACTGGGTGCTCATGTACCACTTTGGAGTGCTACGCGAGAACACGTACTCAGGAGCAAGGCCGACAGTGCCGGTGAAGTCTGCAAGAGTCAACTCAGCGTAGGCGTTGCCCGAACCAGTCTTGATGCCTGCGGAGCCAACTGAATTCTTGAGCCCGACGATTCCGTTGTAGGTCGAAGTGCCATCACCGTTGAAGCCAGCGTCATCTTCCTTGTTGGCGAAAGCGTATGCCACTTCTCCAGCAATGTAGTCGCCCAGATTCACAACAGCGTCTTCAGCAAGCTCGCGGCTGTACTTGGTCAAAGCACCAAACTTCTTGGCGACCAACGACACTTGATCGAAGGTGTTGTCAGACTCAGTGATTGAAGCACCTTCTCCAACTGCGTAGGCGGTCAGACCACCGGCACGACGGTTGATCAGCAAGGTGTCACGGCTCATGTTGAGCACGCGAGTGTTTGCACGGAACTTGCCGTACTCAGCACGCAAGTCAATGATTGACTGCTCAAGCTCGTCTGGAACCAAAAAGCCACCAAGCGAGTTGTTGCCTTCGCTGTGTGCCTTGGCACCGTAGCGATCGCTAACCCACTGCTGAGCGGACTTGTTGCCCATGGCGCTGAGCATGAACTGACCGAGACCGTATGCGGTTTCGCCGTCCTTCAAGTGCTTCAAGTTGCCTTTGTAGGCCGGAGCAGACACGACAGGAGTGGAGGCAGCCACGCGGCGGCGGCCTTCTTCTGCGTGCTTCTTGGTCAACTTGTAGAGCTCGGCCGCGACTGACTTGGCCTTCTTCTCATCTTCGTCATCCTTCTCCATCTTGATGGATGCGGATGCCACTTCTTCGGCGACCTCTTCCCGAACTTCGGCAGCCTCGTCCTTCTCTCCCATTTCAAGAGCAGTAACAAGGTCAGCCAGAGTCATATCAGGCTTGAGGTCAACCATCATCTTTTTGCGAATGTCTTCGCTCATGGTTAGATCCTTTTGAATAGAAACTTGATTAGATCGCTCTGGCTGGGTCGTGGATGCCTGCTCTGCTTCTTCAGCTGCCTGCCGACAGTTGACGCTCTCAGGATTTTCGCACGATGCCTGCGAACAGGAACACAGGTCCGCGACGTTGCTGGCCTGCTTGAGTTGTTTGGCAACACGGATGGCAAGTGCATCCTCGTTCATTGGAAGCGGTGCCACGCTGTATTCCAGAATGCGGCTCTTGCTCACAATGCGGCGGATGTCCTCGGTGCCGTATCGCTTGAAGTCTTTTTGGTTGGGCTGACGCACTTGGATGTACGCGAAGCCGATGGAGAAAGCTTTCACAATCGGCGGATCAGATGCAAACATGGCAAACACTTCATCAGGTTGCCATCGTCCGTCGTAGCCTTCTGGCCGTTCTGGAAACTGCGTCGTGGCAATGATACCGTTGTCTGCATGCTGGATGCTGGTGCAAACGCCACACGGCTGTGCGTAATCGTGGTTATAGAACACCGTGCCGGTCTTCTTGAACCGCGAGAAGTCGATGCCCTCAGGCACCACCACTTCGCCTTCCTCGTCCACGCGGTCAGTCGTGATGTAGGCCACCACCGATCGCTTGGGCTGGTCGATTTGCAGATTCTTGATCTGCAACTCACGCCAAACTGTTGGCGTGTCGCTCTTCAATCCATATTCCACTGGGTCAAGATCAGTCAAGGTCAATCCTCAATCAGCACCGGGAGAATGTCACAGCGGCAATTCGGGTGCAGCGGCGCACCTTGAACATCACCATATCGGACAGTGAAAGAGCCGCCTCCAGTTGTGATGGTGTCGCCCATCTTCCAGAACGGCTCGTCAAGGTTGTAGACCTTCGCGGTGCCACGCTTCGCAGTCTCTTCGCAGAACGGGCAGGCACCTGCGGCCAGCATCCATTGCTTGCCACGCACCACGTTGGATTCTTGCCAACCAAGCCGCTCGCCTTCGACAAAGGCCCGCGCAGATTCTGTGCGAGCCACGACGGTTGCACGCTCTGGGCTGAATGCGTAGTCCTTGGCGATTTCGTCAGCAATAGATTGGACACTTTCGCCTTGCTCAAGGCCGCGAGCAATCACAGTACGGACACGCAGCAAAGAGGCCCGCGTGGCTTCGCTGGCAAACTGCTGAGCGTATGACTCGGCAAAGCTAGCCACGCGCGGGTTGAACACATCAAACGCCGTGTCAACGCCGACCTCAGCCAAGCCAAACTGGCCACCGGATGCAGTAGCTTCGGCCATTGGACCAAGCACGGCTTCGCGGTAGTCCTCCTCAACCATGCCAAGCGAGCTGAGCAGGTTGAGCAGGTCAGCAGGACCAAACGCCTTTTCACCAGTCAAGGCACGCTGGATCTGCTTCTTTTGATCGTTGAAGACTTTGACCAGATTGCGTTGGATGCGTCGCGCTGGGTTGGCGTCTTCGCCTTCTCGGATGTCATCGCTGGCTGGCTCTGGTTCGTAGTCTTCAACATCCTCAACGGCTTTGCGAGCCTCGTATGATCGTTCAGGCCATACCTCGCCATCGCTGGGCTGGAATGCCTTGGCCTTCATCTCCGGCTCCATGCCGGTCAGGCTGATCACTGGGACACGCTTGCGGCCTGCACCGCATTGGCTGTACGCGATCGCCACGGCTTGGTCGTAGCTGTAGCCTTCGCCGATCAGCTGCGGAATGCCGCGAGCAACGCACTGATCTACTGTCTCTTCTTCTCTCCGGCTTACTTTTTCGCCACGATCGTCTTCGGCGTCCATGCGGTCACGAATCGAGTTTGCCCATCGTTTGCCAGCATCGCCGCCCCAGAGCGCCCATGCGATGCGACCAGCAGACGGATAGCCTTCCTCGCCACGCTCAAAGCCTTCGCCTTGCTTGTCTACCTCATGCCGTGTGAAGTAGTTGACCATGCGTCGGATCGTCTCAGGTGACACAGACACGCCGTTGCTCAAGTCACGCGCACGAGCCACGCCGACTTCAGTGCCGCCGCGTCCATGCTCGGCACGCCAGTCAAGACCACGCTGGGCCTCTTCTTGGACGTCCGCAGGCGGTGTGAAGTCAATGTCTTCGTACTTCTTTTGCTGATCCTTGATGGCTGCTTCGTAGTCACGATGCGACGAGCAAGGCATGTAGATCACACCGTCATAGCCATAGGCGTCGCCCGGATGTTCGTGGATGCCATCACAGCCAAGCACATCGGCACGGCTCTCGGCTTCTTCTGGCGTGGTGTATACGTCTGGAAAGTTTTCTAGCCCAGCCTTCTCGCCTTTGTCCTTGCTTGAGAGCGGGTGGCCTTCTGGCAGCAGGTCCGTGTCGTATGGCTTACGCTTGAACTTGCCAGTCCTCAAGGCGTGCAGGAAGCCATTGACGCGAGCCATAGCCCACTGCTCAGCGCCTGCGACAGTCGGACGAACGGAGCCCGGATTGCTTTGGTAGGCACCGATGCCACGCTCGTAGACTGCGGTCAGGGTGCGGACGTTCGTACGCTTGCTCTTGACATCGCCGACTTCTTCGTTGTGCTCATCCGCCTTTTTTTTCAGAGACTCGCGCACCTCTTCGCTGACGGCCTTGATGCCTTTGCTGATCGGCGGCTCGTCGGTCGGAGTCAAGCGGGACACCTTGACGGGTACTTCTCGGTCGGACGGTGTGAAGGTGCCGTCCTCGTTGCGAATGTAGACCTGCACGAACGCAATCGGATCATCCGGCGTAGCTTCGCCGTCGCCCACGGTGCCGGGCTCGGTGCCGGATTCTTTGAAGCTGCGGATCTTTCCGACGTACTTGCCTTTGGCGGTACGCCATTCCACGATCGTGCCTACTCGGACTTCACTCCGCACAGCACGGGTCTGGATGTCCTCAGCGTCTGCATCCAAAGCGCCGAAGGCTGGGATGGCTGGCTGTCCAATAACATCCAACGGCACGCCATTGACTCGCAGCTCGTCGCCGTCTTCTGTCGGATCTAGACCAAGCTCAGATCGGGCCTCATTGATTGAACGCACACCGCCAGCGACCTCAGACAGAAGCACGCGAGAGATACGCTCTTCGTCCTCTTGCACTGGGTTGTCGTATGCCAAGAAGAGGCCATCGGCCATGCTTCCAAACAACGGCAGGAGCTGCTGGTTCAGGAACTCGCAATCGGCCACCAGATACGGGTGGATGGTGTCGCGCATGTAAGACGCGAAGCCAACCTGAGCCGAAGCAAGGTTGGGATCGTTGGCCTTGAGCAAGGTGACAGGCACGCCAGATACAGCAGCGATTACTTCTACCTTGCGCTCTTCGCCTTGACCAAACGACAGGTCACGCGGCGAGAACTGCAAAGGCCGGGCATCGGATCCGCCTTCAAAGATGTATGGGCGACCAGCGTTGCGGTTGCCTCGCAGGTTGGCATCCAAGTAACTGATCATCCGATTCCACTGCGTTTCGGTCAGATGCTCTTTGATGAATATGCCCCAGTCAGGTCGTGCCTGATTCTCAAACAGATGCTTCTCGTATCCATCCATCGCTTGGAGCAATCCAGCAGCAGGAGCAGCAGAAGAGACCCAGCCTTTGCCATACAGCGGATCGGTGGGCGATGGAATCAGATTGTGCAGCACTTCGTCAGGTGCAAACGTGGTCTGGCTTGGTGGCACGCCGTACTCGTAGCCTTCAATCATCCGCTCATCACGGGTAGGCAGGATCTTGACGTGCTGCGATGGCATCACCCAAATCTCAACCGGGTAGCCCATCGGACCCATGATCGGGTGCAGATACTCGTTGCCGGACACTTGCAGGAACGTCTTGCGAAGCACCGCGAAGTTGTACCCATCCATAAACGGTGAGACTCGGTTGAGCAGGTCCAAGATCGGATGGTCATAGATTTCAACCAAGTCTCCGCCGGTATTGGCGCTGAGCATGGCTGACTTGGCTGGCCGCATCCGGCCATCACCTTTGAGATACCGCTGCACCGATTTGCTGGCTGGCTTATGCGCCCAGCCTTTGTGGCCTCGGCTTTCGACCGACGCATACAGCCGAAGCGGCTGGGCTGCAATGCTGCGAGCATTCATCATCACTGCGGCGTAGACGTAGCCAGAGAGCAGCCGAAGCATGGCCGCTTGCTCTTCGCGTTGGCGGCCAGTGCCGTATGTGGCTTCTGGCTTGATTGTCGAGCGGACATAATCAAGCCGGTCCTGCTTGGCTTTTATGCCAAGAGCGCGCTGCAAACGGTCAAGCATCAGAGACTTCTCCACATACGGTCATCGTCAAACGTGGCTCCTGCATCTACGCCGCCCGCTACTCGCACGCGAGGCTCTATTCTGCTTCCGTCAAAATACACCACGCCATACCGTAGAGCATCCAGAGCGTGGTCGTTTTCTTTTTTCGGTTGATCCTTGAAGCCGCTTGAACCACCCAACCATTCGTAAGACTCAAACTCACGGATGATGTTCTCGCACTTCGGGTCAACTGTCAGTCTGGGAAAGCCATCACCGGCACGCGGTAGACGTTGCTGCACCTTCTGGATGCCGCTGAATACTTCGTTGTCGGCAGGCCTCACGGGCAGGTCTTCATTCAGCATACTGGCCCGAAGTTTGGCGGCGGATGGGTCAAGTACAAATGACTCGATGCGGTAGCGTCGAGCCAGATCCTTGGCCGCAGCAATGACGTCAGCTTCCAACTGGTTGGTGCGATACCACTCTTCGAGGATATGCAGGCGGCCATCTCCGTCTTCTCCGATGGCGACCAGCGCCGCCGGGTTGGTATAGCCTTCATCCTGACCAACGACGATGCGACGCCACTGCTCATCACGCTCGCGGACATGCACAGAGCGATCAAAGCGGTCATAGACCAAGCCTTCACCGCCGCGCCATTTGCCTTCAACGTATCGCTCAAAGGCGACTCCTTCCAAGCTCATCAAGTCTTCCACGTACTGCTTTGGCAGAAAGAAGTTGTCTGGGCTTCGCGTCTGGATCGCCATGCAATTGCCTGCAGGCTGATGCCCGCCAGCAAGGCCGAACCGCTTGGCAAGGTGATGGCTGGGCGCGCCCGGATTGCAGGCACCATAGAGTTGCATTGGCAAGCCTTTGAGTTGCAGACGGATACGGCCACGCAGCATGGTCCAGTCTGGCTCGCTGAGCTCAACGGCCTCATCCACAGCACAGCCAGACAGGTTGAGAGACCCAATCTTTTGGTAGTCCTCTGCATCGCCAAGGCCAAAGTAGTAGATCACACCGCCGCCGTGGAGTCTGATCGTCCGCTCTGATTTGTTGTGGTCATAGGTTCCCATCGGCAGGACGGGCGGTAGGTTGCCATCGGCTTCAAGCAGCGTCCGAAGCGTTGTAGATTTGAGGCTCACCAAGTGCTTTCGGGCCAAGCCTTCACGAGCACCGGGCTGGCCGATCACACGGCTGGCGAGCTTGAGGCAGAGCGCTCTCGTCTTGCCTGCACCAAAAGCACCGGAATACAGCACCTCACGCTCTTTGGATTGCATGAACCGCAACTGTGGCGGCAGCAGTTGTATCTCCTGCTCAACTTTCATCGGCTTGTTCTGGCGGTGTGGCCTCCACCATTTTCATCACCAGCTGCATGTTGCCGTCGCCTGTGTTCTCGGTTTTCTCCTTCATGCCGAGATACTGCTTGCTCAGCCAGATCATCATCTGACGATCACCTTTGAGCGCCGATTCAAACATGCTGCGACGCATTGAAGCGTGTGCCTTGAGCCGTTCACGATCAATGATCTCGCGGTATTCCTCGCGGTTGTAGAGCGATTGCCTTGAGCAGCCGAACCACGCAGCAATCTCCTCGTAGGTGCATTGCATCGCGGCCAACTTACGCAACTGGTCAAGATCCAGATCAAGCGGCATCGTCATTGCCTACCTCCGCTGGTACTCGTTCGGCCTTCTTGCCGGTCAGGTTCTCCCACCGCTGCACGATGACGTCGCAATACTTTGGTTCTAACTCCATGCCGTAGCACTTGCGACCAAGTTGGTCAGCCGCAACCAGCGTGCTGCCCGATCCCAGAAAAGCATCCAAGATGATCGTTGCGTCATGGTTGCCGATTGCCTTTGCCGCAAGAGCCACAGGCTT
>CEUT01068079.1_pt1 | contig 18234 bp, 8 predicted proteins | sample 531401 | NCBI WGS metagenome assembly CEUT01 (sample SAMEA2622821, study PRJEB7988) | marine metagenome | biome: marine biome (ENVO:00000447); feature: surface water layer (ENVO:00002042); material: "saline water (ENVO:00002010), including plankton (ENVO:xxxxxxxx)" | depth 5 m | reverse complement strand
GGATTGTATCACCAAAACAAACACGGGAACACAAGTCTTAGGCTCAAGTGGAGTGAAGGTAGGCTGTATCTTAACATATCATCCCAGGATAAAAACAAAAACGTAACAAAAGTTTCTCATAGTATTACTACCGCAGAAGCCGCTGTACTTGAATCTCTGTTAGAAAATTTTGTGGTTGAGCTTCATGGTTGGAAATACCAGTCGTAATGAATATATGGATGTATTGGCGCCAGGGATGGGAAAAGGCTCCATACATATGTAGGAGATGCGCTAACTCTTGGTATGAAAAAAACCCAAGCGACAACGTATTTCTTTTAGACAGAGACAACGTTTCGGACTACTTCAATCTAGATAAATTCATAGACTCTAGCTCTAAAAAAATAAGCGTACAGTCGTATACAGACATATTAAGAACAAATCTATTGTGGAAGTACGGAGGGGTTTGGTGTGACGCCACAGTGTTTTGCAACAAGAGCCTCTCTAAGTGGATGCCAACAGACTCCTTTTTTTCATTTAGTTCTCCCACAAAGGATAGGATGGTTTCTAGTTGGTTTATGTATGCGCCAAAGAGAAACTATGTTATAGGTAAATGGAGGAGCGAAGTAAAGAACTATTGGCTGGAAAGAAAACACCCAGACAATTATTACTGGTTCCACCTTTTGTTTTCAGAGATATATAAAGACCCTCAAGTTAAGTGCTTGTGGGATAAACAAACAAAGATTTCCTGTCAAATAGAAACCTCGTCTGGACCACACTTTTTTTGGCCGTACACTAAAAAAAGAATGGGTCATATAAGCAGAGTTGGCGTTCCTGTAGATATACCCGTTTTTAAATTGAGGTACAACAAGAACCTAGAGTCTTACGACGTAATAAAAGAAATAATATCCTAGTCCCCTTCTTCCTCTCCTCCGCCCTCCTCTTCACCCTCTCCTTCGCCCTCGCCCTCCTCCTGTTCTATGGTTGCGGGGTCGACTGCATTTGGGCATCTTGTATACGGCCATGCGTTGCCCTGATTGTCAGGGGGAGGGTTCTGGGAGCAGTCTGGGTCACTATCGTCATTACCACAGCCATCGATGTATTCGTCACCACCCATCCCATTGCAGTTTCGGCGGCAAAGTGCATCATCCTCATAGCAGTCGGCGGTAAGTTCACAATTATAAATATTTGTAGAGTAATGAAGGTGGCTTCCTGGGTGAGGTCCCAAGGGTATGCCCCCCTCATTACAAGCTACGCAATCACAGCAAATATCCGGAACGAGGCCTTCAATAGGCGCACAGGCATTGACGAGCGAGTCGCCATCCCAGCAGCAATCGTCACCATCAATGTTGTATCCAGGCCCCTTCCCTTCCCTTGCCTTTTCCCAACTCCATCCAGAAGGCCGATTGGGATGGTTAGGATGAGCCTCTTCGCAATTTGTAGTGTCTGGTTCATTTGACGAATTTTTGTACCTCGTAAAACAACCAAATTGTGCGTGGTCGTAGTGAACTGCAATTTCGCTGTACTCTTCTTCCGGAACATTTTGTCCGTCAGCGTCTTCAGGCTTTGCCATCCACGTAGGCCCACCATCACTTGCTTTGAAAGGCTCTATCGTCAGGTTCCACTGAGGATTTATTGGATTGTAATCGCTGTCAGGGTCCCATATTTCTGTTGACGATGGAGCTATGCATTCGCCAAATAGTTCACTTCCAGCTTCGGGCTCTTGAGAACGAACAAAACAACCATCACACCACGGCACTTGACTGAGATGCTGCTTTATTATCATCTTTGACAAAACATGCCCGCTCCAAGGACAGTCTACAGTAAACTCTATCTCATCTTCTCCGTCTATATGAATATAAAAAACCGTGTCTTCATTTGGATTTATACCGTCGCCTCCCATAGATTCTGGTCTATGGTCCTCAAACGAAGCTGGCTTAGCTGGGCAATCCTCAACTGAAGAAAGTCCCGGCCCCCAAGGAAATTTTTCGTCGCGCCAACCGGTTTGCAGGTTGTAAAAAAGTCCGACATCATACGCATTGTTTACGCAGTCAAAAGTATATGCAAAGCAAGATTCGGTTGCATGGCTAAATGGGGCGTCTATATATTGATTTCTAGGGCAAGTACCTGGACCATCATAATCTAAGTCTGCGTATCTCTGGAACCCATATAGCTGCGGATAATTGTCTTCAATGTGTGAGTCAGAACAGCCGTCGTTGTGTCTCCTGCCGTTATCTATAATATTGTGTTTGCTTGGGTCTGGACATATGGTGGCCCCACTGTCAACACCCCTGAATCTTTTTATATACGGACTGCTAGACCGGTTGACGGGTTCTGCTGCTAAATTAGCAATCGTTGCTGTACTAGCGTCACCAAAGGCATCGTCAAAATTACTAAAACTTATCTCTACTTTATTACCGGCTCCTTCAGAGCAGTATTCTCTACAGTAGGGATTTACAGACGAATTGGTTAGGTTAGAGTCATTAACGGTGGTAGGGCTTATGTCTGGGTGAAGTAGCTGTGAATCGTAGTGGTCTGGGTCATTCCTTGGATATATACCGGTCTGAGGATTCTGTGCGCATGACCCAGGATTGCTGCTGGTGGTGTTGTAAATATTGTAAACATGAGCACAGGAAGATTCGTCTTTGCATGGATGTCTATCAAAAAACGTTCTGTCAGATAATCCAGGCAAGGAAACCGAAGTGCCCGCCCCTCCTCCACCAGATATATAATCAAACGCCTCTTGAACAGCAGCTTTTGCAGAATCAACATCATGAGGCATTATGTTGGTCGACGTCGTGCTCCACCAGCTCTCATAGTCTCCGTCAGCATCAAGATTATCCCCTCCTGTATAATCAGTCACACCCACCGAACCCGCATTGCTGGGGGTTTGCTTTTTATAGCTCCCTCCGCACCAACAAAATGCAGAGGGCTGCGAGTTCGTGATAATGCTCTGGCAACCATAGCTTCTGCATGCATTAAAACCAATATCTTCATTCGCAAGATACGGTGGCTCTCCAGCCTTACAAGTTGCTGCAACTACACCATCCCAATGCGCTCGTCTATGCGGCTCCCATTGTGACGTAGCACCGGTGAACAGCGCTTCTGGACCATGAAACAAAGCAAAATCTCCATTCAGGGTTGACTCATGATATGTGTTTTCGTCATATGCCATCGCTCGCGCCCCGCCGTTGTGGATTGAGGACGACCTCGACTCGTGTTCTGAAATGGGGAAGTATTTGTCACTTGTCGAAGACGACTGGTAATCGCAGCCTGCGTCTGGACTACAACCATAATCTATAGCTCCTGTATATTGACCTTGGTACCTCGTATTTGGGTATTGCCAACAATTCGCGTCTTCACCGTCTGAATTCCCCCACTTAAATGAAGAGTCTCCAAAATTATTAAAAGTACGAGCATACTTGGTTGTGCTGCAGTCATTCATGGGGTTGTCATACATTGAATCTATGCCGCCCTCATGAAAATTAAAAGAGCATACGGTTGGTTGTGATGTTGTACTAAAACTTGAGTTTGAGCTTATTTCGTAAAGAGCCATGGCTATATTATTAACAGTGTCTCCAAGGCAGGCGTACTTGCTGGTGGAGGCCCTACATGAGTCCATAGGGTTATCGTCGTCATCTACAAATTCATCATCTAATTCTGCTCCGTTTTGATGACAAGTATATTTGTCATGATTCTCGTTCTGACTGGCGTATGAGCTAAAAAGAGAAGACTCGTTGCTTCCGCCTGTCGTCCAACTTATCTTGGATATTGACCCTCTTCTACAATAACTCCCGTCACAATGCGGCCCGTCTTCATATTGGTCTCGATATGGTTGGTCAATCTCCCAAACTCCTATTCCTCCCTCCGCGCCTTCTACGACTTGCTGATGGATGCTTTTGGCATTCCGGTTAGCCTGTACGTTGCCAAGCTGTAGCGGGGTATCTATGCATACTATGTCTGGGTATAAGTCAGTCCAGTACGAACAATCGTTAGACTCAATTTCATCGTCACTCCCTATAATGACCAATCGAGGGGCATCGGTATCCGCAGGGGGTGAGGTCCAACTTGGTCCCGCTTGCCGACACTGTTGAATAATTGCTCCTCCAGCTTCTGAGAAAGGTTGGTGATGTGTACCGGTCGTTACGTCTGTGCGAAGATAAATAAAACGGCCTCCGTAAGTTGACCCAGAACCCGCATCAAAACCGTACCCTGGCCGCATCGTAGTGCCACCGCTGAGTGAGGTGTTTCCATACTTGGTAGGCGTAGCCCCATTGGCTCCCTGTTCAATAGCCGCTCCAATGAAATGCTCTTTCGTAGGATACACGGCACCATATCCGTCAGAAACAAGCGTTTGATACGCCTCGTCCCAAGTTTTCCAGCCGTTACGGCCCAGATGTCTCATATAGGTACTCCAAAACCAAAGCCTCGCCCATTGGCCAGACGACCCACTCCCTATACATCTGGACGAACACCCCCACTGACCCGAAGCGCACATACTACCCACTTGGTCGTTTGCATTAAATACATCAAAATTCTTAATTACAAAGCCGTTAGTATAATACTGACCCTGGTCGTCATATTTTATCACGCTCACGTTGCAGTTACAAAAATTTTCCAAAGACTCCATGAGAATGCTTGCCCATGGAGACTCGGTGATATACCAGTGAGCTAGACCCTTTGGCCTCGCTCCGCCTGACGCTCCGCCAGTACAATCACAGGCGTTTTTCTTGGATAGAAAACTGACCGCAGGAACACCGTTAGTCACATGAGGCTGTTGATTAGTTGTGGCTTGAGAGGTAAAGTCTTGGTCTCCTTTTAAATAGCCCATCTCCTCTCTTCTGGCGTAAGTAGGGCTACCCATGTTGTCAGACCAGTAGGTTCCATGCCATTGCCACTCTTCTGGGTCGGCCTCATCTATAAAGGTCTGCAAATCAACATGGCTGTTTTCTGTCGGCTGAGTTTTATAAGCGGTCTTGCCTTGAGGCAACTCTATTTTGCTAGCCCACGTTCCCCCTCTAGAGAACGTTACCTTTAACCATCCCCTGAAATAGTTTCCATAAAAAGTACCTCCCCTTACAGCCCTGATTGGCAGTTTCCATTTATAGGAACCACTACCTAGCGAAGCAGTTACTTTCCAACTAGGCGCGAATGTTGGAGATTGTGTGCCAAACTTACAGCAGCAAGGGCCACTGGCGTCAGTACCCATGTTTATTTCATTATCGCCTGTGGACAGAAGTTCTCCGTCCAACTGAAAGAGATTGTCTGACATAATTTATCTTTTTAGATATATTCTAAAGCAAAATACAGACCGTATTGCGTTTTAGCGCCGATTGAGTCTGGACTAGAAGATAAAGCTGCAAACCAATCGTGCTGGACATCTGGTCTAGTAGACACGGCAGAAACACCGTCTCCAGCAAAAAGTCCACTAACACCTGGGGAAGAAGCGAAGTTGACAACCACGGCTGAACCCGCTGGAGTTGTCCATGCTTCGTCACCAGAACCGGTCGTTGTTTGCAGAACCGCCGGATGTATGATTTCCGCCGCTTTTGTTGTGACGCCACTGGCTGCATTATTGATACTGCTTCTGTCATATATTCTAAGTTCACAGTTTTGAGCTTTAACAGCACTGCTATGAGTGAACCTTATATTAAGACTAGACTGATAGTTGGGGATAGCCCTTAGGCCTATGCCACTACCCGCAGCACCTAATATACCACTGGCTGAATTTAAATATTTAACGTTTTGACCTTGTGGACCTAAGTTACTGCCGGTTCCGTCTGTAACAAATGTGGTGCCTTGGTATGAGCCAACTTGGACACTAGAGCCAAAGCCAGAGTCTCCAAAAAACCCCAGACCAGAACCGCTAAGGTTAAGGTCGTAATCAAAACCTGTTGTGTTTATGTAGAAATTAATTGTCGCCATTTTTATTTTGCTCCTGTGTATTAATACACCAATTTACTTGAGTTTTGGCCATTTGTCCTTGGGGCATTCTTCTGTTCTCCACCAAGCCTTTTTCTTCAAAAAACAGCCACAAATAGTACATTTTGAATCTTTTTGATACTCACAAGGCTTGCAAATAGAAAGCCTTTCCGAATATTCCTCAAAGCTAACCGACTGCATTCCTCCAGCAACATGCTTAGATACAGCCTTAGCCAAATTTTTCGCTTTTTCTATATATCCAGGCTCTTCATTATCACTCATTTAGGGGCTCCTTTATGTTGTCGTGTCGCAAGTTTTAACGGTGAACCATTTATAACATCCATTTACGTGACCAAGAACCTGAGTTTCTCCTCCAGCCCAATTTTCAGCGTCTTTCATTCCTTCAGGAACCTCAATCGCACAAGGAGGAGCGCTTGGGTTTTTACTCGGATTTAAACTCGGGTTTCTGCTCGGGTTTCTGCTTGGGCTTAAACTCGGGTTTTGACTTGGGTTTGGCTCAGGTTCAGCGCTTGGGTTTGCACTCGGATTTTTGCTTGGGTTCTTGCTCGGGTTCTTGCTCGGGTTTTTGCTCGGGTTTTTGCTAGGGTTTTTGCTAGGATTCTTACTTGGGTTTATACTTGGATTAGCGCTGGGTCCAGGAGTTGGTTCTTGTGGCTGCGAAGGACAAAGAACGGGACAGTCGTCTCCAGCAGGAAATGCCCACACCCCTCTAGCTGGGTCCCATCTTACATCCAAAGGACCGGCATGCCAACAAGCCGGGTCGTTAAGAAATCCAGACTTAAACGTGCAGTCTTTAGAGCTTGGATAATCTGCGTTTGAGTTTGGCACAGGAAATCCCTCTAAGTCATACCCCCAGCCAACAATTACAACTGGACCCCTAAGACCCAAAGACCTATATTGGGCTTGGTTACTACCGCCTTCTGGCAGGCCTGGATTAGGCATGTTGCCATCAACAACGTCGGAAGCTGGTTTGATAAGTCCAGCGCTAGGATAATCGTTTCCTGTTACAACGCCACGCATATCGTGGTCTGGATTATTGCTTCCCTCTAAAAGGTCAAAAGACTCAAGGGTAGAGGCCTTCATAAATGGGCACAAAGAAAGAGCGTTAATAATAACTTCGCTATCATAGCCCTCATCACGTTCATCTTTGCATGCTAACTGCTCAGTGCTTAAATTGTCACCGTAAACAGCCATAAAATCGTTGTCGCCTCCAGCAGCAAAAGGCCTCCACATGGCGTCTTGAGTGGCCCCTGCTCTTTTTAGAAAATGATATTGGTCGTCTGACCTTTGCTCCTCTGTCCCTCGAAGCCCTCCAATTACTTGAGACGCGCTTCCTTGCACAACATCTGTTCCTTCTCCGTCTTCGGCACCACCACCATCTGCCCCAGCGTTATTGTTTTGGCCGACTGTAAAAGTTGTTGTCGAGTTGTCTGCCCCATAACCTTGTCCAGAGGCAGTAGAGCTTCCACCACCATATGTTAGCGGCTTTATTTTTGAAAGACCCGCAGCAAGCTCTTTCATCTTCTCGCTCCGCTCGTGACTAGATTTAGCGATGGCTCGAGAGATTTTTTGTCTTTGTTCGACGCCTTTCTGAAACCAGTCTAACTTAGATTGAGCAAGCTCTCCAAAATTTCTTGTGTTTGTTCTTAATTGAATACTAGTGGTAACACCATTCATTCCAACGCTAACACTTAACCCAGTAACACTTGGTCCAACGCCGTTTGCCCCACTTAGTATTTCTCCAAGAGTAAAGTCCCCGCTTGTCAACGCGCTAGGAAATCCTACAAAACTAATGCTTCCAGACTCATTTACATGCTGCGCAGAAATCATTGCAGCAGCCCTTGTCTCCATGGCGGAATGCATATTGCTTACTCCACCCCAATTCCAAGGATTCAAAGCTGTGTCTCTAAGGTACTCTACCCTTCCTTGTCTTGCGGCCTGCTGTTGTGCGGGGGTAAGGCTAACCGAGCTAATATAACCATCTGTCTTCGTAATTGTGCCTGGATAAACATATGGCCCATACGTTTGCTTGTTGCTTTTAAGAGGGACAGCTATTCCGCTAGGGTTATTATGTCTTCCAGGACCTAAGCCCAAACCCTTAAACTCCTCCATACCAGCGGCATTCAAAACTTTTCTAAGTTTTTTAGGGTCAGTTTCACCACTTGTATTTGACAAAGCAAGAACCGAATCTGCGCATCCTGTCTGGTCGTTCCCTTCCGACGCTTCCGGAACTGGATGGCACTTTAATGGCGGCGCGCTAATTATCGCGTAAACGTTACCCCCTTGAGTGTAAACTTTTTCAACGTTGATTGGCATATATACGGAGCCGCCTTGAATATCATATGGACCTCCAATATCGGCAATATCAAGCGTATTGGTTCCTCCGAAAAAAGTCTGGTTCGGCGCGTCATATTTTATTTGGCCGACAGCTCTTCCGTCATCAGTTTTAAAAATATATCCAAGGCTACCGATGCTCCTTCCTAAAACAGTTGGAGCCCAAGCGGCGTCAGAGCCCTCCCATTCTGGCCTAAAGGCAGCCTCAACCCCACCGACTGGATTGTTGCAAACTTCTGTGGGGCCAAGTTTAACTAAATATTTAGCACCCCAATGCTCCGCCATACCAGAAACAAGACTATGCAAAGCCTTCATTCTGTCTAATCGTCCCTGCTTATTTGCCTCGGCGTTCTTTTCTGCCTGGAGACTTGTTGTGTTAATCATGCTTTTAAAGCTTGTATCACCAGTATTGCTAAAAGCTTCAGTCATGCCAGCAATATTAAAATCAACATTTCCAACCAAGCCAAGGCTCTGCGCGATGCCCTTTTGAGGCTGAACATTGTTATTTGCAGCCAGCATAAACATAGTATACCAGCTTTCATAACCTTCGGTTGCAAGCCTAAGTTCTTTTACTGTACAATCATATCCCGCGCCCACAAAGGAATAAACTAAAGGGTTTTGGCTTGTAGGAATGGTAAATGTTTCATCATCCCCAGTTCCAGCTCCAGAAGTTGAGATATTAGGGCTTCCGTCATCCTTATAGCCCCACATCTGAGTCACCTCCGCACCATTAACTACGTTTGGATAAGTCCCAAAGCCCTGAAAAAAGTCCCCATTAACAATAGCTTGTGTTACTGGATTTGGCCCCTCTATGCCTCTTGAAAAATTTGTAACAATTTTGCATGCGTCATTTCCTTCCAGAGTATTAATCATCTGTTGAATATTTCCAGAGCCTATACTAGACGCGTTGGTGTCAATAGCGTTTGCCAAAGTATCAACAGTTGTTATATCTTTTCCGTTTACCTTAATCGTGTACGGAGATGACGTTCCAGTTAAAGTTAAATATATTCTTTTCCCGGCCGCTTCTGCCACAGTATTAATCGCCTGCATAAGACTAACACTATCGCCCTCAATTATATATTCAGTAACTTGGCTATCTGCCAAGTCTCCCAAGTCAACTTTATAAGAGCTGTTTTTATGGAAAAAGATTCTGCCGCCAGCGCCACTATGAATAGAGTTATAAATTTCAGCCCATCTAACACCAAAGTCATAGCAATAAAAGTCCGCTCTTTCGTCGCCGTCTCTAATAACAGTAGCGTTTGGAGAATCTGCGTCTTGCAAAACACCTCCGTCTAAACCGCTCAATATAAGCGTTGCGTTTTCCAAAACGACATTAGGGCTTTTAAGTCTGACGCTATATGTAAGGCCAGACATACTTTTATTTTCTTCCCAACCGGCAAGAATTCCTTTATATACAAAGCCATTATATTCAAAATTAACAACGCTACCCAAAGCGCTAACGTTATTGAAAAAAGTATTCGCTGTAATTTGTGCGTCTGTAGGCGCTATGTTTACAGTAACCTCAGTGGAGTCTGGACCCCAACCTATTCTAGCGTTGAAGTCAACGACAGCCAATCCATACAAAGATGCGCTTGTGTCGGTTGGGCATGACATATTTTAAGTTCTCCTGTTTTCTCTTTTATTAACTATATGTTACTGTGTCTCCACAGTCGCATCCGTCCCATCTGTATGTTATTGATTTTGAGTATCGTCCGCTGATGGGGTCCCAGGTTTCTTTCTTTTCTGTTTCCATAAGTATGGTCATAGATGGATAGCTGGGGCTGTTTACATATACAGTGCCATCCCAGACAGTGTCCCACAAACTATCTATTTCGGTTGAGGATGGCCTGGAGCTTCTATAGTCCTCACCCATAGATACTTGCACACTGACTGTAGCCGAATTAAGCTCTCTTGTGTTTAGATTATAAAGCCTTGGCCCAGCAGCATTGTCGGGAACTTGTATTTCAGCATATTTGTTTTGAGCGCAGTTCTTTTGTATTTGGACAGTTTCGCTTATAGAGCCAGTAACATGCTGCACTCTGTCATTAAAGTTGTATGTAAAAGAAATTACACCATTTTTTGTATTTTTTGAGACCGTCTTGCTGGCATATGGGTATTTGATGTTGGGGGCTTTTGCTAAAGCTAGTCTAGGTATGATACCGTTTTCGTTTCCATCGTTTTCCGTTAAAACATCAAATCTTGCTTTTGCTGAGTCAAATTTATTCTGCAACACTGTTATTCTTCTGCCAACAGTACATTTCTCAAATCCGTTTATTTCGCCATTGACAGAAACGGAATTTGAAACGGAGCCTCCTTTTTCAGAAGTAACACTAAACCCTATTTTTTCAGTAACTTCGGCATTAGGTTGTATTTTAGCTAATGTCCAGTTTTCGCTAACAGCATACGTTCCTCCAGTCTTGCTTAAATTGTTAGTCCTTACATAGTTATATGGACCATAGCTGGATTGATTGCTGTAAGTCGGGTCTATAGTAAATCCGTTTTGCTCATCCGTAAACAAGTCAGCAGAGGCGCTGCTATCTATAGGCCAATGCTGAAGAGACGGATTTGTATGAGGTATGCCCAGCCTACTCTCAACCCAAAACCTAGCATTTTCCCAGGGCTCCCTAATTAAGCCGCCTCCGTTATAGGCTCTTTTTCCTATTGCAGAAACTTCATGGCTAAGTGTAAATATTGGGGATTTTTCTATTGTTGTAGATAAAGTTCCTCCACTATTGTCATAAGTATTGGTTCCTTTGAATTGGTCGGATTGACTAATGGACCAGCTCTCTGTTACATCTGCAACATATATCCTGTTAACCGAGCTTGATGCGTAATCATCAGTGTATCCATTACCTCCTGAATCATAAAAAACATCGGTAAAAGACTCCCCGCTCTCAGCAACAATATTTGTGCTTGCGTTTCTATAGTCTTCATCACCGAGTTGATTTCCAAGAAGTCCTCCTTCGCTATCAAGGCCGAAAAATTCATCCATTTCCAAGGTGATAGTATACGGCAGCTTGGAATTATAGTAGCTTGTGTCAAAGCTTACGTCTACTATTCTTGGGTATCCAGAAACAGAGGGAAAGTAAGTTTCTTCGTCTTCTGGCCATGTAGATTGACTATCTGTTTGAGCGTGGTTGCTTTTGTCCCACCAAGATATAACTCTAAACAATTTACCCTCTATGGCAAACAAATTTCTTATAGCCTCGGACTTCTTAAATAAAGCGTAAGAAATAGAATTCGGATTTATTCCAACTGACATGGGACTAATAATTGTTCTTGTTGTGCCGCTAGAAGTTGAGTTGTTAACACAGTCTCCTGTCTCCCCCTCATAAACAAAAGCGCTGTTTCCGCCTTCTGGGATAAAGACACCGTTATGCTCAGGAGAGCCCTTGAATGGAAGTATCTCTCCATTCAGAGTTATCGTGAAAGTAGCCCCAACTTTCTTGCCATCTCCAGTTCTTAGATATGATTTCTTCATACCTATTTGAGGAGCAGGGACTATCTTTTGACCGTTATAACTAATTGGCATTTATAAAATTCTCCTAAGAAAAAGTCGGGCAATAAGAAGAGAGCCATCTATAGGTTTTTGTTCTGCTAAATGTTCCGGATACTGGGTCCCAAGATTCACTTTGACTCATTAAAACCAAGCTGTACAAAGTATAATCTGGAGGAGGCCAAACCTTTGCCCACAATGACCCCGCTGTTTCGGTTATTGCTGGAGGACCTTCAGACCTATATTCATCGCCCATAATAATCTCAGCGTTAACGGTTGCTTCGTAAGCCGTTGGGGTATTAAGGCTTTGTATAACCGGTCCCGCAGAACGGCCTAAGATAGGAATGATGGCGTATTGGTCTTCCGCTTCTTTGATGTCTACGCTAATAGTTTCACTGATAGACTTTCCTACGATTGTCTGTTCTCTATTGTTGAATGAGTAGGTAAAGCTTATAGAGCCCTCTTCTTCATTATGAGAAACAGTCTTAGTAACAAATGGGGCCTTTATCCCTGAGATGGTGTGAAGAGAGCTGTTTTTAGCCAAAAGATAAAAGAGATTTCCTCCTTCAAAATCAGTTATTGCAGAAACGTCGTGCTGTCCGGTGGTTAAGTAGTTATATCTTTCCAAAGCCGCTTCATATTTAGACTGAGTTGTGACAAGACTCATATTTTTGCTTTCTAGTCCTGTAAGCTGTCCATTAACAGTGATTGTCTTTACTTTGTCGCTGTCCTGCTGGTTTTGAAGCTCTGTATTTATATCTTCTATAACATTAGCGTTTTGTTCTGTTTTTGCTAAAGTCCATTTTTCGGTAATTGAATAGTCACCGGTTGTTTTGTCTATATTGTGCGAGCGGCTATAATCGTATGCGCTGTAATCTATCAAATCGCTTGCATCACCATCATCGTCGGTCAAAGAAAATCTATTAACATTCCCAGTTCCATCTTCGTCTCTCATGGGTTGAAGTTTGAACATTTGACTAACGCCTTGAACGTCTACTGGCAAAGACAGCGCATAGGAAGCGTCTCCTGACGGTATACCAAGCCTTGCATCTACCCACATTTTTGAATTTTGCCAAGGCTCTCTTATTAAACCGTTTGAATCATAGGCTCTTCTTCCTTTTGCGGATACAGTATGGCTTAAATTGAACATTGGGGAATTGTCATTGTTAACTGTCAGAAGTCTATTCTCAGCGGGTCCTGAAACAGAATATGTTGCAACGCCTTTAATTTGAGAGTTATCTGATACATCCCAAGACTCATCTGCTTCGGTTAGAAATATTCTGTCTGGATTTTGGGCGGCAAAAGCCTGTTCCCAACTTTGCCCAGAGGTTCTTGTCCACATATTTACAAAAGCTTGTCCGCTTTCGGCAACAATGGCAGAAGCCGCATTGCTGTAGCCTTCAGAGCCAATGCATGTACTCAAAGCGTCGTAGTCAGCTTGTTCCAAACAATTTACACGCACTGGGTCGCATTCAGAGTCAACTGTGGTTACCGGAGGAAAGGTAAACAAAGGCACGGCGTCATGGTTTGTGTCACCCGCATCAACCATTCTGCCAGATAAATACTCATTTGACCAATTAATTGTGGCGAACGGATTATAAATGTCCACTGAGCAACCGCCGCAAGTGACGCACACACGGTCAAAGGGCTTTTGAACGCTTCCCAGAATGCTGTGCTCGTTTATCCAGTCTGCCAAAGCGGGGTGGTCTTCCCATCCGGAGCTTCCCTGTTGTGACATTGCCAATAGCTGCGGCGTTCCTCCTGAAGGATATCCGCCAGGAAACCACCACCACTGCCAACCTGGATAGACGGAGCAAACCCACAGTATAACAAAGTCTCCGTGACTAAAGCTGGCGCCAAAACCAGAGTCGCACTCGTCTGTAAATGACTTTCCACCGGTTGGATGACCTGGGGTTATAGAAGCCCAGGAATCGGTTTCTGTGTTCATAATCCACACAGGTTTGCTGCACTCCGTATACTGGCTCTTGCAGTATCTACCGTTTATCGGCACATTGTTTACGGTCAAAGCTCCCACACCATAACGATGAATTGCATTAACATAAAAACAATCACATTGAATATTTGCACAGCTAGAAGAAGAGCATGTTGGGTCATCGTCTCTGGGTGGCGTCGAAGTAGCTATAAGATTGACGGTACTACACTCTACAGTTTGACAATTCTCATCAGCGCAAGTCGCGTCCTCGCATATTGTTACGTTAACGTTTTCTTCCCTAATCTTTTGACACATCAATTCGTCTATTTGCAAATTGATTGTATACGGAAGAACTGTATGATACAGGTCTACAGGAAAATCAATATCAATAACTCTTGCAAATCCGGAGATTGCCGGAGCATCATTGTCATCTGTAGAATTGAAAAGTCTTTGGGAAGAAATTTCTAAAAGCTTGCCATCAGTTGAAAACAAGTCTCTTAAAGCCTCTGTTTTCTTAAATAAAGAGTATTGTATTTTATTTTCATAAAGAGGTTCATGGTTTGGTTCTCCATGGCCCGTTTGAAACACCCCCTCGCTAGTAGGAGAGCCCATGTGAGGTATAAGGTGTCCCTCTAAAGTAATATTAAACAAAGAGCCGACCTTTTTGCCGTCTCCTGTTTTTACATATTCCTTCTGTATCCCTACAGACGGAGCTGGTATTATTTTTTTACCGTTATACTTTAGTGGCATTTTTATACATCCATACCTAAGGTGAACAAAGTTGTCGCAGACATTTGGAAATACAAATCTCTATAGTTTTCATACGATTTAACAAATTCCTGGTCCATAGCGTTCTTTGAGCAAACAATGTTAGATATTTTTATATCATCAATTCTCCATGATGCCCCATACGACGAACCAAGACTTCGACTGTTGGACGAGTTATAGCCAACATAGAATGGCTGCCCACTCGAATTCATCGGGTGAGCTTCGGCTAATGTTCTGGTCTGCCAATTTTGCCCAATGATATTTTGAGAATTAAAACCGTAAAAATCATCCCTCTTTCTAGTTCTTATGTAAGTTTTCTTATTTTTAGTATCTATAGTGTATACAATAAAATACCACTCATTCAAGTCCAAAGTCAAGCCTTCATTTTGAATTGTCTTGTCGCTCTCTAAATCCATTACATGCGTGTAAAAAAGTATGTCTTTTTCACCTGTATTTGTTTTTGGGTTTGCAAATATTCCCCAGTCGCCAATAATTTGACTGATATTTACTCCGTGTCCAGTCGGCGCGTTTTCATCATAAGAAAGCTTGGCCCTTGTGATTATACCTTCGGGATACTTCCAATCATTTATTCCTGGGAAAGAAGTTTGTTCCGAAGTCTTATTTATCCAAAATGATATTGTTATTCCTTCTGTGCCGCTGTCAAACTTTTCGTTGTAACTGCTGAAGAAAGAGCCAGAATTTGCAAATGTAGCGCAAGTTGTTCCAAAAGGTCCTGCGTTAGAAGTGTAATGTGGTCGGCTGCTGCTGGGTGTAAGATTCAAAGAACCTACACTGTCTTCTGAGTTTCCATTAAACTCATAGTGAACAGACGTCTCATTGCATTCGCTTCTTTCAGAGGGGTTAAATAAAAGCTGTCCAAAGCCAGAGGGGAAATATCCTTCGCTGTCTACATTTAGTCTTCTTAGATACTTCCACTCTTTTGGGAAGAATGGGCTTGTTCCAAACATAACAAGGTCTGCAGTTCCTCTGATTTGCCTGTCTGGAGAGGGCCCAATGAAAAGGCTGATGTCTGCATTGGAAGCTACAATTGTTGACGAACCCTTAGCGCTAGCCCCCGATAGAGTCAATTCAGATTCTCTCGGAGCCTCATCTGATGAAATTCCCTTTATAAATAAATTGGCATAGCCTTTCGGAAGCCAGTTGATTGTAAACAAATCAAAATTGCTGCTAGATGCAGTCTTACCCTTAGTAAACAGAGGTATTTCTATTTCTCTGCCAATAACTTTGGTAAACAGTGTTAAGGCGTTGTTCTTAAATTTAATAGCCTTTACTTTAGTGTAAAGAGTAAAAGCGTTTGTGTTCAATAATGGGCCCACAGTAAACAGGCTCATGTCGTTTCTGGCTTTTCCTTTTACATATAATTCTAAAAAGGCAACTGAATCTGGGTCATTATTACCAGCCGCATACAAAATCATGGCGAGCGAGGGTTCGTGAGAAATGTACTCATAGGCCCCAATATCTATTGATTCGTTAGTAAGTCTTGAGTTTCTTTCTATATCAAAAGTCGCCTCGGAAAAGCCATGGCTGCTTAATCCGTCTTTGTTGCTGTAGTCTGCGCCCTCTAAAGTAAACGCTTGTCCGGAGCCAATGATAGGGGCTGTTGATTTTAAACGAAAATCTGCATTAAGGTTGTTCAAAGGGTTTTCATACAGTGAAGTCGATGTTACCCCTCTAAATCCAGCCACATCAAAATCTGCGTCGTCTGTTGTCCCTTCCTCTTTTGGAGTTCTTAGGGATGTGTTGTCTTGTGACGCGTTCGTGTAATTTTTAAGATACCCATCTCCCCCCAAGGAATAAGAAAAATCAAGAGGATTGGAGTTGGTAGACAGGCAGTTTTGTACTATTAGGTTTCCTCCTCCGTTAAAACCTGGAGTTTTAGTGTTGTTAATAGAAAAGCCATAAAAGTTATTGTATGATGTACATCCTATGCAGTTTACATCAACTTTTCCACCAATCATGTCTTTTCCGCCAATCTCAAAACCTATTTGATTGATTGTTGGAGAATAATTGCTGGTTCCAACGGATATACAATTCACAATGGCGTTGCCTGAACTGCTTACAGCAGAGCCCTCTCCCATTAGCTTAAATCCACCATCATCTCCCACTACGGCGCAGTCTTTTATTTGCACATGATGGGCTAGGTCGGTGTTTACAGAAAAAGGTCTAGTGCTGACAAGACCATCTACGCGAGCATACGGAACTGAACAATAGTTTGTGCCTGTTGTTGAAGATATTAAGGGGCCTCTATTAAATTGTCCTCCATGATATTCAGAAGGCTTTGCATATATTTTGGGATAACCAGAAGGGGTGGGCGTAGAAGACCAACCAGATAGGTTAAAAGTTCCAAGATTGCCGCCAGAATAACACTCGGCTAATTGATAAGGGTTAGGCTCTCCATCGGCCCAGTCCTCCCAGGATTGAAGTGTTGTAAAATCTCCAGAACCTAAAACATGAGAAGCTGGCCTAATTGTACTAACGTGGGCGTGTGGAAAATGCGTGTTTTGACAGTGGCCATACATTGAAAGCTCCGCGTCTCCACTGGCCTCAAAAACAAAATTTCCGCTTCCACCCATATAGCCATGATTAGAGCAGTAGTAACTTACATCAGGGAAATATTGGTTAACTTTGATTGCAATGTTTCCATGATAAAAATCATACGTTCCATCGTTATCAGTTCCAGTTACAGTTTTGGTGGTTTTGTATAAAGGGTTTCCGGTATATGTTATTGCATCGCTAACATCTATTCTGGAGCCTTTATTAAGAATGGCTATGGGGTGGCCTGAAGGCGCATTTACATAGTACGTTCCTGGAAATAAGCCATATCTTTTCTTAGGGTTGTAGGTTGTACCCCCATTGAATACAAGAAAATTTTCTGTTCCCCCAGAAGACGCAACGTTTATATTGCCGCTAGACGCTATTGCAGAATACCAGTCAGAGGTGTTCTCTGTGGAGTTGGCTTGGTATGTAGAGATACCGCGTCCGCCTAGTATGTTTATATTGTATAGGCATTCATAGAAAACTCCGGATGTACTACCGCCGCCATAATAGGGCATAATTCTTCACCTTAAATTTATGTTGGCTTTCCGTCTGTAAGCTCTTTTTGCTTTCTTTCAATCTCAGACAAGACCTTAGCCATAACTCTTTGTTCCATATCTCCTTGTATTGCATCAAGGCCGTTGATGTTTACAGAAATTCCATCTGCCGTGAGCTCGTGTTGTATTTTGCCCCCTCCAAAAGTTTCGTTAAACAAATTCAAAGATTCGGCAAGCTGGTTGTTCTCTGTAAAGCCCTTCATTGTTTCCGAGAAGGCCATTAATGACTCTGGGTCCATTGTTGAAAACGCCTGTCGAATCGCCTCGATTTGCTCGTCTGGAATTCTTATCGCGCCTTCTCCAGGAGCGCCGCCCTTAGCCCCTCCAATTTGCGATATCATTGCAGCCATCATTTGCATCATTTGCTCCATCTGCATGCCGCCGCCACCCATGCCACCGGTCATGCCCTGAAGACCTTGTGCTCCACCCGGCCCAGACATCATCATCGGACCAAGACCACCAGGCATTTGACCAGGCCCAGGAATTTGACGAAGCCCAGACATTTGAGGCTTGGGAATTCGTTTTCCGCTCGCATCCGTCCATCTCTCCTGCATCGGACCATAAGAAACAGAAGTTGTGGCTTGGCTTTGGTCCCATCCCATTAGATGCGCCGCCTGGTTCAGAGAGGTAGGACCACCAGGACCACCACCTCTACCTCTTTTTCTGTTTTG
>CEUT01067987.1_pt1 | contig 18239 bp, 27 predicted proteins | sample 531401 | NCBI WGS metagenome assembly CEUT01 (sample SAMEA2622821, study PRJEB7988) | marine metagenome | biome: marine biome (ENVO:00000447); feature: surface water layer (ENVO:00002042); material: "saline water (ENVO:00002010), including plankton (ENVO:xxxxxxxx)" | depth 5 m | reverse complement strand
CTAACGCTTCTGAAAAGAATAGTTGTTCGCCTATAGATATGATAGCCGGAATAATTAAACCTTCACCAGGACTCTTCTGTACGTTGTACCAGCTATCTGTGTCATCATTCCATCTCCATCCGTTGTTTTGCAAGTCTCTTTTAATTGACCATTTTTTACTTCTAAAACTGTATACCCAATCTTCACTAGCTGCCGTGATATCAAAACCGATTCCTCTTCTCTTTCCGATACTAATATCATAACTATCGCCACCGTCATCTGGAGGAAGTGTTGGCCTAGGTTCTGTAGGAATTCTTCCTGTGTCAACTGCAACATACTCAGGATATCCTAAGTCTGAAGGATCTAAATTAGGTGTGAACATAGACCCTATTGCTTTACCTGGATTAACTTGCAAATCATTAATATTTGTAATATTTAGAGTCTGTAAGAGGCCGGTATTTTCTTGAACTTGACCTCTATAAAGAATTCCATCTGGACCAAGCTTGTCCAACAACTCATCATTTCTACCATACCATATTTTTCCATCATTGTCAGAACTAACAGCTGAATTGATTTGCGTATTTGTAGCCTCTGTGCCACTTTGACCATCTAAAAGATAGGTCTTAAAACCCGGACCAGGATTCCAAACACCAATTGCTGCTCTAGAAGTAAATTGATCTAGTTCTATTTTTCTTAAATAATATTCTTCTACTGACAAGTCACCTTTAGCAAGCTTTACATCAGGAAAGTTTGTTCCGTCAACTTTTCTTAGTAATTGTGTCCCGTCTTGAGCTGATTGTCTAAATGAAGGTATCGATCTGACCATTGCTAATTGTTCTGTTTTCACATCAAGTGATGTTACAATCGGCTCATCAGGTGCATAAACATTGTTTATTCTCCAGTGATACAGACGTACCTGTGCTCCTTTTCTTCCGCCCTGATCAAAAACAGGTTCTACAGGTCTGGACTTTTGTTTCCAAGATATTCTTACTGTATCTCCTGGCTTTGCACCGTACCTTGCAAGAGGTCCAATTGTACTAGAAGACCCAGAAACACCGCCTCTATTTGTAGCAATAGCTTGATATCTGTGTTGCCACCAACTCATGTTATAATACTCACCTGATATTCTAGGATCATCCAAGCCTCTACTCACATAATAGCCTGTCTCTGACGTAGCTGCAGATATAAAAGCTTGCTGTCTAGCTTGTAAAATTTCTGGTTGATAATTTAAATCAGGAAAATACATACAAGGTGCATTTTCACCGTCAACACCTCCGTAAGTCCAGTGAGCGTGGTAGCCTATATGAGCAGTTCCAACTTCGCTCCATTTTTGATCTCCGGGTGCTGCGCTCCATCCTGAAGACCATATTCTATCTCCATACTTTTCTCCTAACACCCATATTGCATGATTTAGTGACGTATTCCATTTAAGAGTCTCACCTTTATAATTAGTAGCACCAATATAAGAACCAGGTATTGATAGTTCATCATCAGGAATTACATGTAATTTTCTAATCTCTCTATGTTCTGTGTCGACAACTGTTAGTTGTGATGAAAAGTCATCTATTGCGATCCCATCATTTATTATGATTGTGCTTCCAATCATTTTTCTATTAAAGGGCTCGTCTCCAGGATTTAAAACAGCACTTAAAATTCTTCGTTGTTCTTGATCTGAAGAATCAGGATCTTTATATCTTATAATTCCTGCCTCAGCAATTTCTTCTGTTTCTGAAGTATCATCTTCATTTCTTGTAAAATCACTTGTAGAGTTTCCAAGCTCTAGCTGTGCGCCTGCGTAAAGATAGCCTAGGCCAACGACACTACTTTCATTTTGTGTGTCATAAGCTCCATCAGGAAAGTGAGTTGCCCTTAATGTAATCATATCATTTCCGTCACCAACATTTGTCAATGTAAATGTTAAAGAGATACGTTGCCACTTTCCTGTCATCTCGATTCTTTGTGAATGTTTTGTAGTACCTTCTTCACTCCAAGATCCTGCGTGTGCCAGTAAGCTTACTCTTGATCCTATTGCACCCTGATCAGCTTTAACATACAAGCTAAAAGTCATCTCTTCACCGTTTATTGGTCTATGAATTTTTAAATAAGGTGATAGACCAAAAGATCTGTTTGCTGATGATGGTGTTGAAGTTTCAGTTGTTTGATATTCTACTCTTACACACTGATTGCCAATTGGGGATTGTTCTATTATAGTGCTTACTGCCATTAAAGTAGAATTTTCTATAGAAATAGAATTTACTCCATCTTTGTAAACTGAATGAGGGCGCCACTGATAGTCACTGTCTAAGAATCTTCCTTGTAATAAATTTTGTGTCTTGTCAACTGTTGTTAGCGTAGGTTCAACAACATATTCAGCAGTTATTGCAGGTGTTACTCTATTTCCTAAAAAGTAAGCATTATTTATTCTTAACATGCCGTTTATATAAGATCTAGGTACTGTGTCATACCCAAGAAGAGTTACTGTATTACTGTCTTCTGAATTAAATTTTACAAACTGATTATTATCACCAAAATCATTTAGACATGTATAAGCAGCTACTCTAAATTTTTCTAGATAATCAATATTATCTACAAACGGAGGTGACAAGATTATTTCTGTTCTATCACTAGAAATTTTTGTTATTGTTGCTTTATCTTCTTTAGGATAGAGTCTATCACCTATTGAGGTTTCTGATTCTGGATGATCATCTGTTGAAAATAGCTTTCCGTTATTATCTTCTTCAAATCCACCCAAGTAAATTTTTTCATCGTTATTAACTAATAAAGGAAAAGGGCTTCCAAACATATTTCTATAGAAACAAAACTTTACACGAAACCTTCCTCTTCTAAAACCTAGATCTCTTAATATTTTTCCTGTGTCTATGACAACTGTTGGATAATTTAAATCATTATCAAAATTTGTCTCAATTTCATCACTATTTAAATATGCTGTTGTAATTAATGACTGATCATCACCATAAATGTTGATTCTTACATAATCATCTGTATGACTTCCAAAACTTGCTTCTGGCCATTTTACAGAACCATACGGCTCATTTTCAAATTGAGGAAATCTATCAGAGTCTCTATAAGTAATAAAATCATTGCCTTCAGAAAGAGTTACAAACTTTGCAATCTTTGGAGGAAGCATTTGACTTCTTCTATTTTTTGGATCAACTAACATTTACAACTCCGTAAAATTTCTGTCTATATAATCAAGCGTATCTTCTTGTGTCCTATACCTTCTTTGATATATTTCAATATAAAGATGTTGACAGGGGCTAGGGTATGTTTCACCTGTTGCAGGATCTTCATACAGCTTTACTACATCATTCTTATCTCTCATAGTAATTTTCAATCTTTTCATTTCATCCTGTTCAAATTCAGATTCTCTATTCATAAAAACATCATGAGCTTTGTGATACTTTAGATGATAAGCTTCTTCATCTCTAGTTTTTAGTGATTGATAATATAAATTGTCTTTTAATTCTTCTTCATTATATGGCATTATTGTACTACCTTAAATTGAAAATCATTATCTATAAATTGTACTGTTTTTGTTGCGCCACTTCCGCTTTCTATTTTAAATAAAACGTTATAATATCTTTCTGGCTCAAGACCGTCAGTTCTTAGAGTAAAGAAATTACTAGTAGAATCACAGCTTAATTTTGATCCGCTACCAAAAGGTATTATTGTATGCTCATTTTTAGAATCTACTATAGAATAAAAACTTGATGCTGATGGGAAATATTGGCAGTCAAGATAAGCTGACGACGTACCAAAAGTTTTTTCAGGGTATCTTTCTCTTCCTTTAACTCTTATTTTTGAAATAGTACCTATTTTATATTCTCTTCTAAAACTGTTCATAAATACATCTAAATTCCCTAGTTCATCAAGTGATAGTGGAGAAAGTGATCCTGTTGTCCATGTCGCATCATCCCACTGTGCCTCTAGCGTTGGCTTAAAAATTGTGTGAGAGTCACTAGAGAAAAATTTAAGTGTGCCAAAATTTAAGACTGAGTCTTCTATTGATTCTGGCCGCTTTATTAAAAAACCTTCATTTGACTGACTTCCAGCTATTAAGGTGTTAACAATGTCTGTTACATCTATTCTAGCATCAGACCCTGTTTTTGAAAAAGAAAAAGATGATGAAAAATGAGATCCAGAAAAATATGTTGCACCCCAGTCTGCTTGACTTCCTGACTTCCACTCTAGAGATTCAGAAACTCCTGTTCTATATCTCCAGCTAACACCTTCTTCAACATTAGGGTCATCTGATAATTTTCCATCTCCCTCTGTCCAGCTTTGCGACACGACGAAAACTTCAACATCATTATTGTCTCTTGTCAATTCAAATGCTCCTGCATCATACAAGTTTAAAAAGTACTTTACATCTGAGCCTATTGTTCCATCTGATCTAGACCTAGAATATTCTGTGAGTGGAAACTTTACAACTGCTCTTTGTATTGCGCTTGTTGAAGTTCCTTCTGCTTGAAAAGACTTACCTACTTCTAGTATTTCATCTCCTCCAAAATTTTGAGCGCTTGATGTTGCTACAATTTGTGCACCACGTCTTAGTGTTGAATCCTTAGTTGGTTTTTTAAAAAGATGTGCCATTAATAATCTCCTAAACACTTTCCAACAATATCGATATCTGGAAATTTTACTTCAAATATTGATGGGTCTAAAGATGGATAAATAACTCCTGTCCTTATAGCTGTAGATATATCAAAAATATTTCCGCTGTAACCGCTTGACTTTTCAAATTTATTTGTTACAACTATCAAATTTCCATCAGGATTTTCTACAATAGGTGGTACAACACTGTTGACACCGTCAACTAGTGATATTTGATAAGCAACGTCTGACATTATTATAGGTTGATTAATTTGCCACTTATCTATGTCAAAATACTCTTTAACTTTTTGAATACACCTAAATATTACTTCTTCTTTATTGTATCCTCTTTTTGCGTAAATTGCAAATCTTATTCCAATATTAATAACATAAGCATTCTTTAAATTTACAGCATCTGTTAATATTCTGTATTGACCTAGGTACGATCTTATATTTCTCTTTGTTGCTTCATTTACGTTTACTAATTGTTTGTTATTGTTAAAGCCTAACACATAAAAATTAAGTGCCATAGGATTAGGAACTCTAACTTCTAAATCAGAAACTTTTAATGATTCACCTTTTTCGACAAATTCTTCCATTAATACCTCTGGTGTAATAACATCACCCTGTATCACACCTTCACCTGAATTTAGTTGATCATCTTGTGTAATATAAACTTTTGCAACATTTCCAAACTTTGCAGGCAAACTATAGATTCTTGTAATATAGTCTTGTTTTGTTACTGCTCTTGATTGAGCTTGAAAAAATTGTTTTACATTTTCTTTTATTTCATCTATTGTTTCTGATCCCTTGCCGCCAGTTGCTGGCTCAGGATTGTTAACAGATATTGAATCAGCAGACTCTTGGACTAGCACAAGGTCTAGACCAGAATCATTGATTTGTTGTGAAATGTTTCTAAGTGATGTTATTGTGTTCGATGGTACATTATCATCAACACCACCTCCTACTGAGTACGTAACTGTTAAAACAGTGTTTGCTGGCGCAACTCCGTATACTGCTGTCTCTAAAAAATTAGCAGGATCTAGTGCAGAATTAGAATTTAAAAAATCAGAATTAACATTTGTATTTCCAACTGTTGAAGGGTTAGGTATAATTTCTTCATCACTTTCTGTTGCTATTCCAGAGCCAAACCGCAATTGATAAGATCCGTCTGACTTTATATAGGATTTATATCTCTTCTTTGTTCTAAGAAGCTTTATCATATAAGGCGTTGTGTCGTTGAATGCTGCAAGATTAGGATCAAATTCAGCATCATTTCTAACTTCATCATAAACTAAGTCTTGAGCTAGTGATTCTACTTGATACCACTTATTTCCATCAGCATCAGTTACAGAAATAATTTCCAAGACATTTTTATTTCCTAGTGTTAACATATCATAAGCTTTTGCAGCTCCAAATGTAAATTGTTCTGTTATAACTTCACCACTAACTGCTCTTCCTTGTTTTTTAAGAAGATATTTTGAGGGTGTGCTAGAATCATCAACTTCAAATATTGAAACTTCTACAGGATCTAAAGAGCCTGATGTGCTGAAGTCAACCTCTGTTACTGTCCTAAAAGTTTTTCCAAACTGATCTGATGCTATTACAGCGCCTTCTTTTATTCTGTGTCCGTATCTAAAATCTGGAGTTACAGTATCTCCCGACCCTTTTGCAGGAACTGTTTGGAAAAAGTCAACTGTCACATTTGCAGGTGTAGAAATTTTTGGCCTATATCCAAAAGATTGTGCTATGTCAAAAACTGTTTTTCTTTCTTCTGCATAAGCCAATAATGACTCGCGAAATTGTTCATCAATATAAAATGAAAGTATGTCTCCAACATAAGCAGCCATCTCGATAAACATCATGCCAGGACTAGTCTCATTAAAGTCAGAATATGATGCAGGAAAATATGCTTTTGCAAATTCTATTAGGTCAGTTCTTAGCCCTGTAAAATCTTTGTTTAAAAAATTTATATCTTTTGGTCTTTGTTGGTCAATTGCCATTTTACTCTCCGTCTCTAGCTAAATTTAATGTGATAGAATCTGTTGCGCCCGGATCAATAGAAGTAGAGAATGTTATACTAATATTTACAAGATTTTCATCTTCAGTAAAATCAACAGCTACATTTTTTAATATCACATGTGGTAGCCAAGTAGAGACTGCATCTCTTATTGATGTACTTATTTTTCCGCTTAAATTATCATCCATAGGTTCAAACAAAACATTAAAAAGATCGCAACCTAGCTCTGGCTGGTTAAGTCTTTCACCTTTAACAGTCAATAATAAATTTTTAAGATTTGATTTTGTCTGTTCTGATAGAGTTTTTGTCGCCTTGAACCATCCATTTTTTCCCAAGCTAAATGGAAGTGAAACACCTATAAAAGTATCTGGATCTCTATCACGAGTTCTTACAGCTGCATTTCTTGGATTTTCTAGTGCCATTATTTTAATCTTCCTTTAGGCTTTAATAGTGCTTTTAGTAGGTTACCTGTGAGTTCTTGAAATCTTCCATTCAATTCACGTGACCTACCCCGTGTAGTTAAATATCTCCCAGCTCGAGAAGTTGACAATCCTATCTCCAAATCATTCTTCATTTGTGCATACAAATTTCGCCTATCAGCTTGATTTCCCGTGGCAGATATTTTCTCCATATAATCAGCTATAAACATAAATGATTTTCTTTCAAGTATTGGTGCCGCTCCACTTCCAAAAGAAACTTCTGCGTTCGACACATAGTCATGTATTGCACTTGCATCTTTTGTGGCTTCTTTAATGTTTGTACGCATTTCTTTTATCTTAGCTTTTGTCTTCAAAAATTTATTTTGATTTGTATGCTCGTGCTTTATATTAGATAAATTACGAATTAAACGTCTAAGACTTAGTCCCATTATCTTGTTGTTCCTTTTTTGTTTTCAATAGCTTTTACTACTTTCGCTGAATGTCCGGACATTGCTTTTTTCATAAAGTCTGGCATTTCAGAAGAAATTTGTGAACTGGCAGGTTGAGAAATCTGACTCATTTTTTCCGTTGTATAAACTCCGCCACCCATAGTTGGCATAGGTTCTCCTGAAATGCCTCCTTGAGTCTCATTTAAAATTTTGTTTAAAACTGGATCTTTTGAAAGCTTTTTATCTTCTTTTGGTTCTTGCATATATTTAGGTAGACTATTTTCTATGTCTATTTTTCCGTTACTAGGAGGAGTTGGATTAACTATTTCTTTAACAACAATTTTTATTTGTCTAGCTACTTCCTTCTCAACAGTTTCTTTTATTAATTTCTTTAGTATTGTTATTGTGTTTGGCTTCATTTTATTACCTTTATTTTATTCTGTAAAATCTACAGTTGCTTGAATATCTTCTATTCTAGTCAAACATGCAGATATGTCAACTATTTGTGCATCTAATATTGCTCTCATCTCTTGTTCAGATATTGTAGCATTCTCAGATTGTCCTGATGCTCCTTCATCACATACTGTCCATCCTTCACTCGGTATCGTGTAAGATTCTACTTGATACATAGCTTCACTCGATGGCAATCTTTCTTCTTCAGGAGGAATGTTTCCAACAAATACTTTAAAACCTTCTGAATCTTCTACACAGCCTCCTGTGATTAGATCACCTTCTTTTAATGGCAATCCTGGTTTTAAATATAAGTCTAAGTCATCATTTAGTGAAGCTACTGCAGAATCTAGATCACTTCCATATTTTCCTGCGCTTCCATCACCCATATCACCTTTTCTTTTTCCTTCGATCCATGTGCCGCCTAAAGCTTCACAGTCTTCTTTTGTTAATCCGTCTTCTAATCCTCTTTGGTTTGCACATGCCTGTATCATTGCTGATAATGTTGCTATAAGAGTTGGAAGAATTCTGTTTGCATCTAGTATCGATCTTGCAAGTGTATCTATCATTTGTGCTAAACCTAAAACCATTTGTTTTATCATCATGTAAACCAGCGCTAGCTTAACAGCCTTGCCAACCATAAATATGCTTTCAATTATTCTTATTACTCTTTTTACAGTGTTAACTGCAGTCCTTACAGCTTGAACAACTCTTCTAATTTGTGATAATATTCTTTGTATATCTCTAATAAGCTGTAAGAGTTTTTGTGCTTCAGGTCTATATTTACAAACATCACCTTCAGGATCATATTTTGCTTTATCAGCTAGCATTTGAACTTTTGCTACAAGCTTTCCTTGAAGTTGTGTTATTTCATTAATCTTTTTTTGTATTGGTAACCACCAAGTCATGTCAAGTCCTGGAATATCTAGGTCCAGGTCCAAGTCTACATCTATGTCTATTACTCTTTTTGTGTCTGCTCTAACATTTCCTGCTAGTTCTTGTAAGCTACAATAATCTTCTTCTCCTCCTCCTGTCGGAGAAACAACTGCTCCTTCACCTCCAACTTTAAATCCAGGACCAGGAACTTGAAATGGAGCTTCATAAACAGTACCGTCAGGTCCTATGACTGTCCCATTAACAATTAAGTCGCCAACAAGCAATTCAGCATCAGCACCAAAAAGCCTAACCTCACCCCCATATCCTGCATGTATAACTTCTGCAGTTTCTCCTTCACACACTTCCCAGCCAGGTTCTGTAATAAAGAACGGGTCCGGAGCTATCAATTTTGTACCAATAGGTGTTATTACTAAAGGATCCATGTTTAACTGATCTTCACTAATATCGAATATTTCTGCAACTGCTTTGTTTTGTTTTTCTTCTTCTTCTGTTATAGGGTTCTTTGTAAATGTATTTGAAACTTTAATCACACAGCCATTTAAAACTTGATCGCCCATTAGTAATTTTGCACCGCTAGAGAGTGTCCTTCTAAGACTAGTTATATTATTACAATCTAACATTATCTTCCTTGTTTTGAAACATAAACATGCTTGCTTAGCAAAGCTTCTTTTAAGTTTTCTCTACTAAATTTTCCTGTTGATCCGAACAAAGCCATCATTGATGCACCTGCCTTCTGTTTTAATGGATCAATACTAGGCGCGCCGGCTAGTGGGCTTATTCCTGTTCCGGACTGTAAATCAGTTCCTGCAGACTCTAAAGCTTGAGCCATATAAAATAAAAGATCCACTAGTGCATCACCTAACACGGCAGGCTGTATACCGACGTTTTCTTCTGGAGCTCCTAAATAAACTCTTTTGCCTACAATATTTGTATCATTTTTAGAAATTAAATTTAAATTGTGTCCTGCATAGACTCCTATATTGTTGTTCTCTCCCTCTTTTGTATTAAAGACTAGTTTGTTTGAGTCTATTATAATTTGCTTTCCAGAGTGTTTTGAAGGAGTAATAATATCATTAACAATTTTCGCTGGCGTTAAATTTACTTCTTCTTTTTCTGTCATGTAAATAGATGCAGCATCATCTTGAATATTTTCTATTATTGGAAAGTTTGCACGAGCAGAATTAATATCTTTATTTGCTATCCTAATCTTTATTACAGATCCACTATTTTTTTGAGGTGCGTCATTTTTACCTAGCTTTATTGATTGTCTGTCTCTTCCATCTATTACAATATCACCTGCTATTTGTCTAGTTGGTCTTCCATGCTCAGGCTTAAAACCATTAAAATTAGAAGTTTTCTCTAGTTGTTTTCCGTCTTTGTTTGTTATTCCAATTACTGAGTTGTTATTTACTGCACGTCTGATATTAACTGGGCTAAAATAATATGCAGTGTCTCCAATACAGATGATTGCAACAAGCTCTCCAAAGACAGGATACTTTTTAATATTTCCTTCTAGAGGAAAAATCCAGTCACCAGGAACTTCAAATCCAGGAAAACAACTTACTTGAACACATCCAATATGTCTATCATCGACACTATTTTTAATAACGTCTTTTTCATTGTATATGACACCAGTAACTTCAGCTGGAATAATCTGTACAGATGCTGTTTTTAGCTTGTCAAATATCTCTGTTGAAATATCTCTTACACGTTTTTCTGTAACTAGATCGTCAGAAAATTCAACAGGACTTTGACTATTAACTTTATCCATCCAGACGCCGCCGTAACGCTCGACAGTTCTATCAGACATTTACTACTCCTGTATTTGTAGGCTTATATCGTCTACCTCATTTTGTATTTGTTCTGTTGCTTTGTTTATTGAGTTTAAAATATTGTTTTTATCTTCGTCTGAAAGCCCAAAATCAACAGACTCTCCTTTGCCCTCAACAGACATTACTCGTTGCACAACTGCTGCTAGTTTCACTAAAAGCTCATCATTTCTAATGTTTGCTTCTGTAAAATCACTAATCATAGGAAATAATTGAATAGCTGTATTCGGGTCTTTTATAAAAACCATTAGCTCTTGTATTAAGCTTTCGATTTGAATCTTATTTCGCTTTGTATTATCGTCGATCTTTTTAAATAGATCTGATAAATTCATACCCTCATATATTTCATAATCATTAGACATAGAACTAGCCTTTGATTATAAATATGTAAAAATTTAGAATGTTCTCATAGATCCTGAGGTGTTTATATATCCTCTATGTTCCCATTGGTGGTTCAACGTCTTATAATGATTTCTCATAACGTTTAAGACCTTGGTTATGTGCTGTGTCTGTGCACCTGAGATTTCTCTTAAAAGAATATACAGTGCTTTTTTATTAAAAATTTCTATGCTCTGGACACGACTCATCAAGTCTAAAATAGAATAAGCAATATTAATGTCTCTTTGCTTCTTAAAAACTTTTTCTGTATTGTCTTGCCAATAGTCTATTATAGAATTAAAAAACATCTGCTTGTCTTCTTGCTCTATAGACTTTTCCTCATAAACAACTTTTTTAACATCCTTGTGTTTTAAATCAATAACATCAGTATGAGTTTTCATTTTTTTATAATTTGCATTATTGTGACATATTAGCCAGTTTTTTACAACAACGCTAAAATAACTAAATGCTTTTCCTTTTCCTTGTTTATATTTGTCAAGTCGTGTAATCATAAAAGAAATCACTTCGTGCTTAACAGTTTCTGTAGGAACATCAAAGTGATAAAACTTAAAAGTGTGTATTATATTTTCAACAAGCTTTTCAAACGGCTTTCTAAGGTGTGTGTTGTATATTAAGTTCTTTTCTCTCCAATCATCAGTAGCATTGTAGTCAATTATTGCTTGTTCTGTTTCTTCTGTAAAATACATTCTTGTTTTTGATTTTTTACGCGGCATTGTTTTTGTCCTCTAATAAGTTTTCTAATTTGTCAATTTCTTCTTTCAGCATGGTGAATGTTGAACCAGCTTCATCATCTGCTTCAAATGCACCAAGTGTGTCAATTTCTTTCATTTTATTTATTGTATTTACTATTGTTAGATAAGTTCCATCTAATACTTGCTCTAGAAAATCTACTTTTTTATACAAGTTTATTATTATATAAAGCTGTGTTATTGAAACTATCCCAAAGAATACAAATCCTATTGTCTCAATCATTTTCAAATAGTCCTTTTAATTTACTAACATCTAAATTCTTTACAAGTTGTTCTTCTTTAGATTCACCTTTCATGTACTTTGGAAAATCTATTCGAGATTCACCTGATAACATAAATGTTTCTTTTTCCTGTCTAGCTGCAGAAGAGTCTGCAAAGTGTATGATGTGAGGAAGATTAGTTTTCATTGCCTTCCATTCAGCACCTTCCATATAATACGATGTGTTTTGTTCATTATATAATCCATCTGCAAGTCTTACGCCTAAGTACTCTGACTCTGTCATCGTTATGTTGAATTGATTTAGAAGCCATATTGCCCTGTCTGTAACTGTCATGTAGTGAATTGCAGGATTGTGATTATAATACTCTTGCAACTTTTTAGCTCTCCACTCATCTGTATTGGGTGAATAGTAGTCATCATCCATATTTCCAATTTTTCCTAGGTCATGAAACATCGCTGCAAATACAACAGATTCTTCTGATATATCATCAACGTACATACCCTGTGCTTTGAATAGCTCATAATAACTTAGTGACCACTGTATTATATTAAGAATGTGCGCTACATAACCACCAGGAAACGCATTGTGATACCAGGCCCTTCCAGATGCCGGTGCTAAAACCATTCTTTCTTCAAAGTGTTCATGAAGTAATTTTATCTTTTCTAGACGCTCACCTGTAAAGTGTGTCTCTATAACTTTTTGTAACTCAGACCAATTCTCTTGTATCTGATCTGCATTTGGTCTCATACTTTCTCCTTAGTCCAATTTAATTTAAAAATATCTACGTTTGTAAATTTATAAGGCTTAACATTTTCAGATTCTAATATATCTACAACGTTAACCCATTTGGGATTCATTGTGTCTCTCACTTGATAAACACCGTCTTTGCCGTTTGTGCCCTTTAATAAGATAAAATCACCATAGTCAAAAGGTCCGCCCCATCGTTTAAGTAAATTACGAGACAGTGCAACAAACTTATATCTAGATGCATGATGTATTCTTATTCTAGTGCCATCAGCTGTAATATTTGGCGTATCATCACACTGTATTTTGTTGGGTTGGTACATTGTTACATCAACTTTAATACCGTGCTGATAGAATTCTGAGAGTCGCTCTGACAACTCTTTGTTTTGATTTGCAAGAAACTCATAGTGTTGATGATATGTGTCTTTATTTGCCTTCATAAAACGAGTTGCTACATAACCGTTTATTGTTGTTATTAGTGCTAATACTATTAAGTATTTACTTAGGTTTTGCATGGCGTGCTCTCCTTTGATTTGTTATGATTAAATCTAACACTTTTTTGGGATAAAGTAAAGGCTTTTTTTAAAGTTTTTGTATTTGTTTTTTTAATTCTAGTTTTTCTTTCTGTCTAGACTTATTCTTCTTTGATTTGTATACTTTCGTCGTGGGTATCGGAAAGTCAGACATTTTTGGTTTGTAGATTTTTTTCACTCTTCCATCCAATCATCATCTGATTCAACGAATTGGTCATAACCTTGTTCTAAATTATCATTATCCATTTGTAAATCATCCAGTAACAATTCTATAGCTGCCCAATCTTTTTCATATATTGCTGCTTCTAAACGTAATATTATTTCATTGCGCTTCATAATGTAGTGCTCCTGTTTATTCTCTGCTAAGTATGGATAATCAGGTAAATTTATAGCACTTATTGTTGTTGAGTTTTTATCAACATTGTATGTCAAGTTTATCAATTAAGCCTCCGCTAATGTGTAATTTAATTTGTATGGTTCGTCGCCCCTCTTTGGCTGAGTTTCAATTCTCCAATAATCGTAAATTAGTCCTTCCATTATTTTGTGCGCGCACTCATTTATGTCTTTTTCTATAAACTCTTCAGGTCCAATAATTTCTGGAAGTAATTTCCAAACTTTAACTAATTCTTGCTGAAGCATTTCAAAGTCTAAAATTGGTGCTGTTTGTATTGTCATCATAATATCCTGTTTATAATATTAAATATCTTCTTCTTCCACTTTAGGCGTGTCAGGCATTTTAATTATTTTTGTTCTCTCTTCTTCAAGCTTCTGTATCCACTCAGATAGTAGATCAATTATTTTATTTTTTGTTACTTCATGGTCATCATTATCTAATATTTTGTCCACCCACTTCTTATATGTTCCTAAAAATCCTGACAACCAGATTGCTATTTCAGCCCTTTCTTCAGGCCACGACTTATTCATAATATTTTCCTTAATTGAATATGAAGAATATTCTATACTTTACTTTTCTCATTAAGAAGTATAAACGTATAATTTGTCTGTAAAAGAAGTCAAGTGCTTTATTTTTTGTTGTAAACTCTATTTCGTCAACAATAATAGTATCATCTTTATGTGGTCCATGTTTGTCAATACGATGCCTATGAGACCAGAATTTTATTCCAAAAAAGTCTCCTTCTTTTAATATCTTATTAAAATAAAGTTTATTAAAATCAGTTGTGTAAGTAATTACTTTAAAAGTTATTAGCCTGCTTAACACTAAAAGCTTAATTATTGCACCACGCCTGAGCCCTCTATAATGTACAACTTCACATCCAGGAGGTGTCATATATCTTAAAAGCTCACCTTCTTTTTTTGTGAATTGGCGCTTAACAGACCAAAACGATTGATTTTTTAGTATTGTAGTAAATTTCATTATTTCCAATAAATATCGTGTCGCAAACCCTTAAATAACAAAGCTTCTTCTATTTTTTCTGCAATCATTTTTCTAGCTGTGCTTGACGCTAGATTAATTTGATCTTCAGAAAACTTTTTTAATACTTCTTCTATTACTTTTTTGTTTATTGTCATTTCAACTCTTTTTGACATAACTTTCTCCTAACCCCAAAATAAAAAATAAATGTATGTACAACCTAAGAATACCCACACAAACATTTTTGCGTATTCCCATAATTCATCTGATCTTGTAAACTTTACAGGTCTATTTCTTTTTTCAACCTTGTCCCAGTCTCCTAAACGTCCCATTACACACTCCACTTCTTATCATCTTTATACTCATCATCTTTATTAGTTATACTTTCATATAACCATTTTATATACCGACGAACTCTAGCACCAAGCTCCATATCATTTGGATATTTATCCACCATATCTCTTATAATTTTTATTGGTTGTTTCATTCCATTATCCAGCCTTCATTTATAAAATTCTGAGCCTTCTTATATTTTATTACTTTGACAGTGTCTCCTTTTTTAAGAGTCACTAGTTGATTACGACCTATTTTCTTTTCAGTACGCCGTATTGTTGTATTTACTTTTCTGTCCATACATACCACTCCATTTAAATGATCAATTTCATGCTGTACGCATACAGCCTCGAGCAATCTCATATCTTTGTCATTCTTAGATTTCTCTTTATCTTCCCAGCTACCTGTACCAGTCTCACCTGTATCAACTCCTGTGAATATCCAACTTCCTTCTACTTGTTCTGTTTTTACTTCAATCGTCTCGTATCTTTTGGTTCGTACTCCTTTGCCAGGGTAAGATAAGCAACCTTCATAATAATCAATCTCATTTTCCTTCTTAACAATCTTCGGATTGATGAGTACCAAAGGTTCACGAACGTTGACAACGGCCACCTGTGCATCAATTCCCACTTGATTAGCTGCCAACCCAATGCCGTCTTTTCTTTTGTTAAGTATCTGAAATAGTTCCGTTGCGATAGCCATTCCCTCTTCAACTGTAACCTCCTTGAGCTTTTTATTTATAATAGGATTATTATCCTTAAAACAATTAATTACTGCTTTCAACTTTACTCCTGTATAGTTCAGCATCATTGTCATCACGTGCTAAAAATTTAGTACCGTCTTCTAAGGTGTATTGCTTGTAACCACCCCAGAACTTTTCTTTACTCTTCTTCTTTGGCATTATAACTCTCCTTAACTTCTTTCCAAAGTTTGTTAATAGACTTAGTGTCTCCACCTTGTTTTATAAAGGCTTCTTTTCTTGTCATTATAGTGAGCGGAACATCAGCCAAACTTGGCGGACGTCCCCATTCATCACACATAATCTGTTCTTCTAGCCATTCTTTTTTAGTCATTATTTTCCTGCCTTATGATTTAAGAAATCTTTTTGTGCTTCAATCGCCTTCTTAAGTTCTTTCTTTTCAGCTGCCATCTTTATAAGCTTCTTAGTTTCTTTTTTTCTTTTAACTTCTTTTGCGGCTAGTCTTTCTTTTTTAATAGCAACAACGTCTGTGACTGGCCTCTTACCTTTCAGTTTGGGCTGCTCCACGCCTTTGTGGTAGACGTTACCTTCTTTGTCCACAAATTCCTTCATCCACCTCCATCCACGTGGACGTCCAGTTGATTTAGCAGATGCACCTTTTCCGAATAGTCTGTCTCTTTCAGAGTCAGACATCAGACTTAAGCACTTTCTCATCGTAGCTGTACTGCTCAATACTGATACAGAATTTAAGCTGACGTTTGCAACAGGTTCACCTGTTTCTCTGCAATCCATGTAAGCTACATCATTTATAAAGTAGCCACCATTTTTTTCAAATGTATTTTGTTTCATTATCCTAACTCTCCCCACATTAAAAGTGCACTGACAACTAATTCATCACCTGGTGTCCATAGCCTATTTTGCGGTAGATCATTATACTCTCTATAAACCTCACCAGTTGTGTCATTTCTAATTCCTAAAATTTCAATATCTGTGTCATCATACATCCATTCAATTACTATTTCTTCTTTGTTTTTCCGAGCACTTCGCTCTTGTTTGGAATCTATCATATTGCCTTCATATAATAATTGTGATATTGGTATTTGTCTAACACCGTTTCCTCCTGCATCTTCGCCTATTTCCCATCCACCGGAGAACGTTGTTTCTTGTATGTTTAAACTCATTAATAACCTCTTATTTATTATGTTAGAATCTACTAAAGAAAGCCTATACGCGTAAAGGCTTTTTTTTACTTTTTTTCATTTTTTTTATTTCTTCTATTTAAGCCTCTTAAATCTACTGCACCCTTAGGCAAAATTTCATCATCTTCATACTGATAATGTGTGCCTTCATTTCCGTTCTGTCCGATTATATCCATTCTTTCTTCATCTACATCTTCTAATTTTACTTCTTCTTTTTCTTTATACATTTCCCACCATCGCTTTTTATTTTTCTTTCGCTCAGGAACATACCCACTTCTCATTTCAAATGCCATATTTGCAGCTATGACAAGTGAAACTGCTAAAGGATCAAACACAAATATTAATATAAAAATAAAAAATTTAACAACTGTATCTATTTCTGTGTTAAATACTCTTGCTAAATATATCGCAGGACCAACATCAACTCCTGTGTCAACTAGCTCTGCTTTAAGATCACCAATTTCTTGTTTGATGTCGAGTGTCTGTTTGTTCAGATCATTTATCTGAGGTTGGTATTCTTCTCTTAATTTCTTTCTTGCTGTCCTATAATTGTCTGGTAATTCTGCTATTGCATCTTCTAGTTCTTGTTTTAAGAACTTTTTATCTTCTGTTAATTGTGACAACTGATCTTCTTTGAACATTAGTACAGTTGATTGTTTTTCAAATGTGGTTGTTGCACCTTGGTATGCGTTAGACAAATATCCAAATATACCAGCTGATGTTATTATTATAAGAACAACGGTGCCGACTAATAAATAGTTTTTAAGAAACGTGGGTACTGTCTTCCAATATCTGTAGAGAAATGAGGCTGTCACTAACTTAGCAAATTCTAAAGAACCTGCCATGATGACTACACTCATTTGTGCGCCGGCAAATAGTTTTGATAATCCAAACACAGAAAAAAATGCAGCGCTAAAAGCTACTGCTCCTGCACTGATTGCTACTAAGTACGGAAATATTTTTGAGTTTACAAAATCCATATAATATTAAATATCATTAAATTCAGCATCTATGATGTTTTGACAAAAGTAATATTCGTTATTGTTTTTTAGAACTATATCTGCATTCCACTGTTTTTTCCAAAACTCAACTCCTTTCACATCAGAGCTGGGGACAGATTGTTTTCCTTTTACAAGGTACAACTGCCCCGCAACTTCGATGATTTGTTTCACTGCAAAGCCACCCTACAACTACACTCGATTCCGTTTACCCTTATTCTAGTGCTGGAAACGGAAAACACCTCTTTGCAGATCAACATTATAACCTTATCCTATTTTGACAAAAGTCTTCTTAGGTTTTTCTGGCTCAATCTTCGGTATCTCAACGGATAAA
>CEUT01067857.1_pt1 | contig 18304 bp, 11 predicted proteins | sample 531401 | NCBI WGS metagenome assembly CEUT01 (sample SAMEA2622821, study PRJEB7988) | marine metagenome | biome: marine biome (ENVO:00000447); feature: surface water layer (ENVO:00002042); material: "saline water (ENVO:00002010), including plankton (ENVO:xxxxxxxx)" | depth 5 m | reverse complement strand
AATATACTAAATTTATTTGACAATAAAAAATTATTTACTATAAATATCAATTTTTAATCTTTATATGCACAATATCAAGAACTTTTGTATCTATTCTTTTAAGTTCATTATCAGCTGTAGTTAATAATGAGTTTCTATAGTTATCCCATTCTACTTGATATGATGTATCTAATACACCATTATTTACTGATTGAATTAATTTGTTTAATGCATTAATTGTGTATAAAGTATTTGTTTGTTTTTTTCTATGTAATGATATTGTGTTTTCCAATATTTGTGAATCTTCACCTTGTTCAACATTATATGTACACATTACTTCCCTGTCATCACCAACATTTTCTAAAACAAATATTTTGTTATATAGTACATCATATGTATCAACGATTACATCAATTGTTTTGTGGTATCCTTTTCTTACTGAAAATGTACATAGTAGTTGTGTTTTCATTATATCTTCCCTAATACCAATCTTCCTGGCTTTATACTTCCACCTGATACTGAAAATGATAATGTGTCTTCGCTTCCAGAGCGTAAATCAACTTGAGTATATTGTGTACCACTTTCATTTATTGAATGTAGTATCCACATTTTAACTGAAGTATGTCCTTTTCCTTTTTGTACTTTTGAATCAACTACAACGCCTGGTATATATTGTCCGTCCTTTACAGCATCTTTCATATCCATAGCCTTTAGCCTATCTTCCCTAAATTCCTTACCACTCTTTAGATATTCATATGCCTTTCCACTAGGTGGAACACCATATACCTTAAATAGTGGAAGTTCAGTTCTACCAAAATACATTTCTTTTTCTAATTCAACAAATTCCTCCAATACAGTAGAAACTTGTTTGACACTTCCAGCTTTACTCTTTAGCATTGCCGATAAATGTTCGTATGCCATAAAATTTATCATTAGCTTAAGTGCATATTTTGCACCATCACTTTCAGATTTAGGTACAGTTAATACTGGACCTGAAGATTGTTTTGTACCATCTATTCCATCATTTGGAACATCTAATAATTTTTTTAATGTTTGCCATTCACCATTTGCTTTAGAATGTAGGCTTTTTAATTCTGTCATATTTCCTTGCATTGCCAATTGGCCACACAGGCTTGCATATCCAGAATAACTATATTTTTTTGGTGAAGACTTTGCTTCTTTAAGTTGTCTTGCAGCCGTCTTAAATCTTGACTTCATAAACTTATCTAGACTTGACGATGGTTTTGTTTTCTTTACAGATAAACTTTTAACCATAGTTTTACTAAACGATGACACCTTACTTTTTATCTTAGAAAATGCTGAAATAAATTTATCCTTAATAAATGTTAGTCCTTGTTTGAAATAATCTTTTAGACCTTCATTTAGTAAAAACTTGCTATTTCCATATTCTATCCAGTCTTTTGTTAACTGAAGTCTCCATGTATCATTTGGAGATTTAGTACCATACATATCCCTAAAGCTTTTTACTATTCTACCTAATTGTGCACCGCCATCTGACTTTTTATTACTTATTTGATAGAACTCATCACCTGATTCTGTTTTACATTTACCTGAACTATCAAATGTAACTTTGTCTTTTGCAATGTTAGCAATTAACGTAGATGCTGGTGACTTTGTTATAATAGTATCTGCCGTGTTATCCTTAAACCCTTTCTTATCTAAATTATCATTCTTTTCACCAGCAGCATAATATTTACCTATACTCTTGTGAATAAAATTCCAACCTTTACAACCATGAACTGCTGCAAATTTTTGTACACCTATTGCCAATTCTAAAGCAGCAAGTAAATCTGGGAGTGCAACAAGTTTTCCTTTTAGTCCAGAAGCTCCACCTGATTCTGACCTAAGTGCACCTTCAAAGTCAGATATTGCAGCTTGTTGGTCAGCGTCAGTTGCTTTTCCTGATGTTAACCTATTGTAGTGTTTTATAGCATCAAAGTATAAACCTGTACATGCAGCAGATTCTAAAGTGTTTTCATTCCAAGTTACATCTCCACCACTTTTTCCTTTTCCAACATTACCAAACATTTTTTTAAGTTTATTCTTTGAACCTGTTATGGCATATGTTATTCCTGTATCACTTGCCTTAATGTAAACAGTATGGTCAGCTGACCCCCCAATATTTAATTGTTTTGCATCTTTACTTTCTGGTTGTACAAAGAATGGACCTTTTGGTGGGGATTCGCCTGCAGCTGTAAATAGTGCATCTGTATTTGTTACTGATATTAATTCTGTACCAACAGCTTTGTCCCAAACTGATGCTTCAGTTAGTAATTTTTCTTCTGAAATAATTTTTCCAATATTTACACAAAGTGTTTGAAATTCCTTTATAGGTTTATTTGGGTCTATAACATTTGACAAATAACTGGAAATAAATTCTTTAGGATAGTTATATGACTTTAGTACATCTTCTAATATTTGAAAATGAGTCCTATTTTTAGGGTCTGGGCAACCATCATTTACTTTATATGCCCAATCTCTAACAATGCTATCTATGTTCATAAGCTATTCCTTTACAATATAAATATCAACTTACAACCTTAGATAGGGTGTTTTTCATATCTTGGTATGTTTTACCATAATTTACACTAACTGGGTGGTTAAAGCATGACGTTATACTGTTAAGTATATCCTCATCTATATTTTCACAATCAAATAAAAAAGAGTCATATGTTGACAGTACAAGATTTATATTTTTAGTTTGTTGTATGTTTAACAATTTTGCAATTACTTTTGAATTATTTTCAGTTTCTGCTGCCTGTATATAGTAATTAAATAACTTGTTCTTATTTAAGTCTTCGTAATTGCTTGCATACATTTTTCTACGAAATATTGGAGTTTCAACATATCCATTTTTTTGATAATCATTCCAAAGAATATTAATAAATTTTCTTATCATATTAAAATATTCTATTCCACCTAAATTGTCAGGTACACCACCATATAATACTCTAAATGACATTTCCTTTGATTTTTTGTATTCATCTTCTGATATGTTTTCTTTGTTAAAATACTGTTTTGCTAGATATGTATGAACTGATGTTTTTGGAAAATCATATCCAATTATATCAGAAATTAACCGTAAGTGATATGCATCAAAGTCAAATTCCACCAAACTACCATTGTCATACCTACTTGTAAAAATACTTCTAGTGTTGTCGTCTTTATTTAATGCTGCAAAGTTTATACCTCCATGTCTGTTACTTGGCCTTCCTGTTGTTGTGTAAATATTATATTCTGTAAATATTTTGTCAACATTTACATTATATAATTGTCCACCCTTAAATGTTTCTTCAAAAAGAGATGAATTAATATGTAAACCATTTTTTTCTATTTTTGAAAAGTTATTTATTAAATTTGTATATTCAATATATTGTGGACTATTTGAAATATCTTCATCTATTATTGGTATCATTAAGTTTTTTATGTTTCTACACATTTCATAATGCTTAAGTATAGGAATAAATTCATTTATGTTTCTATATTTCCAATACTTACTTTCATAGTAAATATGAGCACTAGTGGCACATTTAGACACATCTAATGAAGAGTTATTAACAAAGTAATTAATCAAGTTAACATCCTTTATGTTTTTGCACTGAAATAAATTATAGATGATTTTGCTATCAAAAACATAGGTTTTTGCATTTCCATTTAGTGTAAATAAATTTATATCAAAATTCATAAGAGAATCTTCACCTGTAAACGGTATAACATAATCCTTTCCATCAAAAAGTGTATAGACATATATTAAATGTACTCTATTATTTAATGAATGCTTATTTATATCAGAAAGTACAGGTATAATAATACTATCACGGGATTGTATAGTATTACAAATGTAAGAGAAGTCTTTTTGTGTTTCTATAATCATAACCAAATTTGTTTTAATATAACCAAAAATATTGACAAATAAAAATATTATCGGCTAAACTGTGTCAAGTCACTTAAGTAATTTTTTAACGTTGGTATTATTTTACTAGCATCATCAACAACCTTTTTATTTTTAGACTCTGTAGTCATCATAAAAGCAATTGAAGATTCTTGTTCTAGATTTTTAGTTATATGCCAATCTAATTCCATCTCTGCATATAGTCCTTCAGGAAGTCCTGCAATTTTTCTAGGATATTCTTTTTCTGATGTTTCATACAGTTTATTATAATCATTTCTTTTTGCTATAAAATATCTTGTTATAAATCCATTTTCAAAATCCTCATCACTAGGGTTAGGTATAAACGTAAATGGCAAAGCTGTATTTTGAGAAACTTGAATTATGTCACTTTCAGTGTATGCATTTTTATAACCAACAATTAATGGATTTTCTTCAATTGAAACCAGTCTTTTGTGTGGTTCAGGGACATGAACTTTTCCAACCATAGGACCTTTGTCTGGGTGTACATGATAAAATCCAACATAGTCTTCACCATCTAATAAGTATTCACCACCTTTAGTAAAAAGTGCCTTTTGTATTCCGTCTGAAGAAGCATATATACTCATAGTTATTTTCCAGCCTGTTTAGATAATCTCATCATTCCATCAACGGTGGTTTCCCAATCACCACCTTGTATTGTATGTCCAACCTTTGTAACCATAAATAATGCAGCTCGTGAATGTCTTCTTGGTAAAGCTGCTCTCATTGAAAATGCATTACCCATATATATTCCAGATATACCGTCTGTAGTAAATCCAACATTAAATGGAAGAAGTGGCGAGTATTCATCCTCTTCAGTAGCAGCTTCTGAGTCTTCACCTTCAGCTTGTATATTCATTTGCTGAGATGCTTGTAAGTAACCTCCACCAACAAATAACTGTGCTGACTTTTCCACTAAGTTATCTAGACCATCCTTTGCAATTTCAAATGCATCTGTTGTATACTCACCATACGCATTCCACATTGAAATCATAAATGTTTCATCAGCTGTTAATGTTGGGTTATCTGTGTCTGTTGACTTTACAGTTTCAGATGCATATAATCTATCTTGAATTCTAGCAGATTGTACAGAAAATGCTCCACCTGAAGTTGCACCGGCTTTGTCATCATCATCTTTAAGTGCAGATGTTGCACCAATAAACATCATTGCTTGTAAACCAGTTGGTATTTTTGATGTCATAGTAACATTTCTAACTAAAGAAAATTTAGTAAGTGCTCCGAAGTCATATGCAAATTGTAAGTCTGAACCTGACATATCGATATGTGCATTTGTGTATTCATTTGAGTACATTTGCTTTTCGGCCTCTTCATCATATGTTGAAGGAGAATCTGCATCTGCACTAACAGTTTCCCACTTACCTTCTCCTCCACGACCAAATGCACTTAAGTTTGAATTCATTACATTCATGTCTTTCATTTCTATACCTGGAGTATTGGGGTTATCAACAATAACTGGGTCCCATTGATTTCCAAAACAACTATTTACATTTTCACAAAGTGTCATTAAAAAATCTTTAATACTATTTCTACTAGGTTCAGTTGCAAGGGTTCTTAATACATCTTCAATTAAATCAAAGTTTACATATACACCTCTTAATGGCATTGCAGTTGCTTTTACATCGTAGATACTACCTGTACCTTTTATTTTTTTATTACCTTTTTTTAGTACTTCCACATTTATCTTACCAGCTTTAGTCCATACCTTTCTTCCATTTGTAACTTGTCCTGGGCAAACAACCCACCTTCTTCTATATTCATCGTCAAAACTTAAAGCTTTATCTGAGTTTTCCTCACTAGCCTCTTGCTTTGATTTATGGTAGTCTTTTAACAAGTCTTTATATTTTTGCCATGTTTTGTATTGTCCTGGCCAGATACATAGTGTTGGGTCTGAACTAATTGGTTCTAATAACTCGTTTACTTCTTTTTCTTCTTCTGAATTATTTTCTTTTGCTTCTTTTACACATCTCCAATTAAACATATTCGGAATAAACCCACCATACTTAGCATCACGTGATCCACCTTTTTTTAATTTAACAGCACGCTTATATCTTTGAACTGCACTAAGTACAAAAAAGTTATCTGCAAGTTCTCCACTTGCTAAGTCATTCATTTCCCAAGATAATACTCTACATAGTACGTCTTCAATAAATCTCCAACTTACATATGTAACTTTTGTATCTTGGTCCTTTCCTATAAGTGTTTGAAATGAATATATGTGATTTTGACCTTTATATGTTGCAAAGTATTCACCAACTTGGCCACCAAACTTATTTGGCTGACCTGACCTTAATTTTATTTGAGGTATTGAATATTTTCCTTTTTCACCATCATCATGTGAAAAACATACTCTACAATTTATAACATCTTCCTTTTTTCCTTTAGTATTATATTTTAACCAAAGTTCTCTTTCACCTAAGTTTAGATTTTTTTTCATCCATGCCCTAGTTGAACTATCACTTAGTCCTTTTTTTAATGCATTACCTTGTATTGCTGGATTTGATATATCACCATCTTCTGTTAAACTTTCACCTTCAATAAATGCACGTATTGCTTTAATATCTGATAATGGTTCAGCACTATCTTCATCTCCATTTTTTGGTGTAATTGTAAATCCTAAATTGTTTTTCTTTAATGGAGCATCAACAACAAATGAATTAGGACTCATTAAATCCACTTGGCAATCATAACCAGAATCTTGTCTAACTGTGTATTGAAAATTACTAATTACACCAAGCATTCCATCATATAGTCCTGCTTGGTTTGGTTCATTACTCTCACCTGTTCCTAAACTTCTGTCACGAATTGCAGTAACATACTCATCTTGACTTCCTGCTTCTGGTAAAAAAGAACCTTTATAATGTGACCAACCCCATTCCAATACTACACTAATACCAGGTGTCATATATAACATTTGGTAAATATGTAAATCAGTTTCTGTAAAAACTGTAAAATCTATTTTTGCTTTTCTAATGGAACCCATCATACCTGACTGGTCAATTGAAACCCTAGTTATACCAGGTGCTGGTGTATTTCTAAAATTACTTCCAGGTCTATACCAAAGATTCTTTGGAGAGTTTTGTGTAAACTTTTGAGGAGTATTTCCTGGTGCATCTGCATTTATTTGTCCACCAAAAAGTTGAAAGTTAAGTCTTAAGTTTTTAACAAAGTCACTATCAGAAGTATGTTTTTTACCATTATATATAATATCATCAGAAATTACTGCATTTGATAACATTTTTACCCATGCAGTTTTTCCTGCAGGTTCTTCCAATCCAGCATAAAATTGATTACCTGCTTTATTAGGAAGACCTATTGCAGTGAAGCCTTCTGCATTAGTAGAACGAATTCCACGTAGTTTACCAAACTCAGTATGTGTACCCTTTGACAATTGATACTGTCTTGCGTTTAACCTTTGTTGAATATTGGGGTCAATAGGGTCTAAAAATATTCCTCTCCATGACATAACTTATTATCCTCTATTTTGTATTTGTTCATATAGTATTTCAACATCTTGTACATCACCAGGTATTCTAAGTTGAATTCCACTTTCCAAAGCTGTTGTTCCTAGTCCTACACTATTTGCAGATGCTATTATCCACCAAAATTCTGGTGAGCCATAGTACTGATTTGCTATTAAGTCTAGTCTATCACCAGTTACCGTTATGACATAAATATCATTTGGAGACTTTGGTATAGTTGGCATAATGGTTGTTTGATACCTATCCTTATTATCTATATTTTTTTGAAATGTAAATTGTCCTCTATTCATTACCTATCTCCTTATGGTCCAGCCAATCCACCAATTACACTATCATCATCTTGACCTGGATCTTCTGGTGCATCAAGTGGTGGTATTGTGTCTGGTACTAGGTTCATATTAGGAACCGCAGGTTCTTTATGATATTCTGGTTTACCACCTTCTATATAATTGTTGTTAAGATATGGCAATCCTGTTTCTAAGTCAACAGAACCATCTTCTTGTACAGTTCTTGCAGGTCCAAATAGATTCATTCTACCTGCTTGTTCAAATTCATGATTTATAACTGCAAATGTAACATTAATATCAACGTGTCTTGGCAACTGCCAGTAATCTGCATTTTGTAGTGGTTGGAGTTTTACACCTTTTCTGTTTTCATATTCTGGAATTACACCACCACCATATATGTCCCACATTGTGTTATCTGGGAACGTCATATTAAATGTTGTTAGTACTCCAGGTAAATCTACATATAAGTCACCAACTGTTAATGTCATAATTGGTGCACCCATAAAACCAGCACCTAGTTGATGCGGATATGTATATGATGCTAATGTGTTTAATTTATTCCACATTGGTGCCATTTCATTTTTACTGTTTGCATATACAGAAAAATTAAAACCAATATTTCTAATAGTGTTTTGATATATCATTCCAGTACTTGACCGTCCTATATAATTTATAGGAACATATGTTGGTACAAATGAATCAGTTAAACCTGTAACAGTTTCACGAAAGTACATTGCATCTATTTGTTTTGACGCTGGTGCCGCTGTTCCATCATCTTTTTCAGTAGCAGCTACACCATGAAAATTAAATTTAATCAATTGACTGTTTAGACCATCTGCTGGTTGTTCACCTGTCATTAACATATTTATTTTATCATGTATACCTCCAACGTAGGTTTCACTATGTAATGCAAAAGGTTTAGTCTTATCAAGATTAAATTGACCTGAGTTTGGATATCCAAGTCTTGCTTCTAAACTATTTTGCTGATAAAAGTTTTTACCTAAACCTGGGTCACGACCTCTAGCCTTTCCAAACAATCCTCTTATAGCTCTAAAGTCAATTGGATGTATAGACCTTCCACCTTTTCTCTTAATTCTTGCTTTAAGTATTTGAAAATATGTAAGTGTTTGGAAATTTGGAGTTCTATCTGCTGTTTGATTTGCCTTTTGTTTTGCAACAATATCATCAATCATATTAGGGTTTCCTGTAGCTATTGCTGTGTCAACATCAGCATTGAGTTCAGAATTAGATAGTTGATTATTTTCTTTTCTATCTATTCTGGAACCTAAAGACCTTGATAGTAACAAACTTTGTATTCCAAATAATTTATCTAACCAAAATATACCATTAGGACTTATTGCAAATTTACCAACTCTTATAACATCAAATACAAATCTTTCAACAAGTGCAGCTACATCACCAAGGCCTGCAGGAACTTTGTCTGCATCAGCCAAACCAAATCCCCAAGTTTGTGGTTCAGGTTCACCATCTGGAAATTTTCCTCCACTTCTTTGTATACCTCTAAGAATAAACGGTTGGTCTGTTATTGCTCCCCAAGAAAACTTATTTGGTGAATCTTTTCTTAAATTAAACTTTAAGTATTGTGATTTTAATATTGAACCATTTGCCTCTTCTGACATTGCATATCTTGCAAGAGGGCTATTATCTGGGTCATTGCTACCAAGTAAAACTTTTTGGTCATATCTATTTCCACCAGATGCACCAAACAATTCATTACTATATGTTGCTATTGGATTTGTACCTTGATAGTAATTTACATGGTCCATTTGTGATAGAGCATTATCAGTGCCTGGATTTGTCAAGAATAGTGTTCCACCTTCTGTTGATGATTGTTGTGACTTCACTGCTAATGGTGATGAATCGTTTCCAGCACGAATTGGTACTGTCTGAGTATACTGTGAAGTTTGAATAAATGGTGGTGTAAAGTTAAAAAATTGAGATAGATTTTCTGAAACAATATTTGTTAATGTTAAATTACCAGTTATAGGGTCATTGGGTCCACTAGAAAGAATACTATCACCTGGAGCCGGTGCATCACCAAATGTTCCATTGACTGAGCTATATGTTGTTACGTTATCCCATATTGTATTTGGCTGCTGGGCTGCTGGGATTCCAGAAACATTTGTTCCAGTACTACCTATTCCAGCATTTGCACCAAGTAGTGCACTTTCTTGTATACCTTCATCAGGACTAATATCTATGTATTGTCCATGTAAGTCTCTATATGCATCACCACCTATTTGGTAAATTTGGGTAAACCCGTAATCAGTACCATCCTGGTTTGTTGTTGTTACACCTTGGCCATGAGCCTCAATACCAGACCCTGGGTCAATATCCATAAATTCACCATTAACTATTGAATATTTTAATTGCTGAGTAAAAATTGGTAAAAATTCACTAGTTATTACATTGGTTGCTGTATTGTCAACATTTGTTATTTCAACACCAACACCTACAGCATTATCACCTTTTTCACCATGAATATCGCTATATGTTACACCATCTAACTGATATACATTTGGTGCAGTTGGTGTACCTGAAACATTATGTAATGCTGTTCCATTAGTTTCATACCAATCTTTAAGATTTGTGTTAGTAGGTACTGGCATTACATTACTCCTCTAGGTGCCATTGATGCATGAACAGTTTCACCAACCTTTTTACCGTCCATATTTAATGTTATTGTTCCTTCTTTAGTTACTCGTATAAGATGATGTAATGCATCCATTAGTTCTTTATGTTGTCTATTTCTGTCTTTTTCTCTTTCATCTTCTTTATCTGACTCATCACTAAATAAACTACCGACTGTATCAAATACCTTTCCAGCTCCACCAGCAACACCTTGTGCAAAACTCTTAAATGGATTTTTAGTTGCCAAGATATAATCAGCAGGGTCTGTTTGTATCATAGTACCATCACTTGTGATAATACCATCATCCCAGAATGTTACAGCATCCCATATTTGACCACCAACATCTTTTGCACCTTCCCATGCACTACTAACTAAACTCTTAGCTTTATCAAATGCACCTGATGCAAATCCTTTTATACTATCCCAAACACCACTTGCTCTTTCCTTTATACTATCCCAATATGCAAGTCCTTTTTCTTTAAGTGATGACATTGTACTCTTCCAAGATTCAGGTAACTTGTCATACATTCCTTTTGCATAACCCTTTGCACTTTCCCAAACTTCACTAGCCTTTCCTTTTACACCATCCCAAACTTCAGTTGCCTTTCCAGTTATTCCGTCCCATACTTCAGTTGCCTTTCCTTTTACGCCGTCCCATACTTCAGTTGCTTTACCTGTTATACTATTCCATGCACTTGAAGCAAGACCAGTTATACCACTCCATACATTACTTGCAAACCCTTTTATACCTTCCCATGCTTTTGATGCAAATTGTTTTGTAGCTTCCCACTTTTCTTTTGCAAAGTCACCCATTCTACTCCACCATGTTTTACCATAATCTTCTTCCATTTCAAGTTTTGTTGCATTTAACTTTGCCTCTTCATCCAGTCTAAATTGTTTCATTTCCTCTTCAACTTTTGCCTGGATGTCTTTCTTTTGTTGTGCAGTTGCATTTTCATATCCACCTATTTCATCATATAGGTCAGCCTGTAATTCAATTGCTTTATTTTTTATACGTTCATCAGATGCCATTACCTCCATTATCCATGCTTGTGAAAAACTACCAACGTCTGAACTTATATCTTGAAGACGATTACCAAACTGTCTCATACTAGAAAAATCTTCTTGCATTTGGTCATCCAACTTGTTGATTATGCTTTGTTTCATTTCAGCATCTTCAACACCTGAAGTATACAAGTCGTACATTTGTTTTTTGTAGTGAGGGAACTCATCAAAGAATTCTGCCATTGTTCCACCACCATCATCAATAAAGTTTTGTGCTTGCCTTTCTACACGTTCAGCTATTTCCGGTGGAAACATTGCTCCAATAATTTCGGATTCATTATCGTTAAAAAATCCAGAGGCTTCTTCAATAGCAGCTTGTTGTTGTGATAGTGCATTGTCTTGGGCATAAACTGCTTCCAAATTTGCATTGGATTGCTCATCCAAACTATTCATTAATTCCTGTACGTGTGCAGGTATTTCTCCATATTTTCCAACTAGTCTATCTTCTATATCGGTTCTTGCTTTATATGCATCATTTAATCTTTCTGATGCTTTATCAAAACTGTTTGCAAATGCATCACTACTACCTATAACTTTTCCAGTAAAGTATCCTATACCAGCACCAATACCAGCACCAAGTAATGTACCAACACCTGGAATTACACTACCAATAGCAGCTCCTAGTGCAGCACCTGTTGCGGCTCCGGCAGCACCTGTATTTGCAGCACCTCTTTCACGACCACTTCTTGATGTTGATGCGTCACTTAAATCTTTTGCAACCATTACACCAGTTGTTATAAGACCTGCTGCTCCACTTAATGCCTTTATTGCACTACCACCACCTAACTTAGCTAATGTTTTGAATCCACTTTTACCAAACCCTTTTATAATACCACGATTAAGAGTTCTTGTAATATTTTTTGGACTAAATCCTTTTTTAAGATATTTGAATATGTCACCTTTCTTTGCACCTCTTATCATATCAGTGAAGCCATCTCCACCACCGCCACCGCCAATTGGTGAAGTAACCATTGGATTCATCATAGTACCTTTTTCAAAGAAGTTACTCTTTCCTCCAAATAATGTCTTTAATGCATTAAATGCTTTCTTTAATATGTATGCACCAGTAATAACACCTGCTATCTTAAGAAGTGTTCCACCATTTTTCTCTAAAAAATCAATAACTGTTGGTAAATGTTTAAGAACAAAATTTTGAATGTTCTTTTTAATATTTTCAATCTTTTCTGCTATACCTGAGAATTGACTTGCAATTGCATCTTCTCTCATTTCTTTAGCTTCAGCTGCACTTACATTTCCTGCACCTTGTGCTAATGTACCAGTATCTCCAGCCATTTGGTCGCCAGCTGCTATTTTTTCTCGTGTCTCTAGTGATTTTTCAAGTTCACCAACTTCTAATCCTGCAGCTTTAGCAATTGCTTCTTTCTGTAGAATATTCATTTTGTTGAATTCTGCTACACCACCTACTTGGTCAAGTATTGCTTTACTTGCACCGGCAGTATCACCTTCTAATGCCAACTGTCTTGCTTTATCAAAATTAAGTTGTTTACCAGTCAACATTTGAGCTTCCATTTGAGCCTCAAGTGAAGATTCAATATCAAGTAAACCTCTAGCCATTTTAGCTTGCTGAGATAAGTTAAGACCAATCTTTTTACCAAGCATTACTTGTTTTTCAAGTTCACCGTTTTCTTTTTGATACATTGCAAGTACATCATCACCAGCTTTAGCAATCTCTTCTTGTATCTCTGCAATTGTAAAGTTAGTGCCCATTTGTTCATTGAGCATTTTGGTTGTTCTATCAACATGGTCAGCATACTTGTCAAATGACATATTCATTCTGCTGGCATTTTTATACATAGATGCTATTGTGTCAGCACCAAGACCCATGTTTTTATTTAACCTAGCCATTAGGTTGGCTTCTTTAGCTGTAAGTTGTGGAAGGAATCCCATTGACTCTTGTACAGCCGTCATTGATGAAGCAAATGCATCACCATAATATTTTACACCACTTAAACCTCTTGTTAAATTAGCAACACCTTTTCCACTTAACTTTAGACTTCGCTGAACACCAGTTGCTGCTGAGTCTATTTCATACATTAAGTCACGTGCACGTTGAATTTGTTGAAAGATAAATGAAAAGATTCCACCTATAGCGGCCATTATTAAACCACCAAATACCATCTTAACAACACTACCCATTCCCTTAAAACCTTTTTTCATTCTCTCCTGTTGTGTCATTGATTTATCAAAGAATGCTCCCATTGCTTTTTTAGCATCTTCGGCACCATCCTCAATACTCTGTGCAAGGTTATCACCAATGAACGGAACATTTCTTGCCATATCTGCAAATTTTCCAGATACTTTGTCAATATTCATATTCATTTTATTTTGTGCACGCTCAACCTTTTTTAAGGTCTTTTCATATTTGTCTACAAAATTATTTAATTTTTCCTGATGTTTTAACTCTTTGGCTTTATTCATAACAAGAACCTTAGACAAATTTTTTGCCTCAGTTGTTCTCTTATCCATGTCATCGTAAGCTTGCTTTTGCTGTTGATATAATTGTGAAAGTCGTTCCTGCTTAGAAACTAACTCATCCATTATATCAGTTTGCTGTCTTAGATTGTCTACGTTTTTTTGGTTAGCCATCGATTAAACCTATATTACTTAAGTGATTTAACTTTTTTTCCAGTCTTTCTATTTATCTTTTTCAATAAAGCCTCTGCCTCTGCAATATCTCTATCTAGGTCAGATTTTATATCACGATATTCTTGTGCAAATTCTGGATTGTCTTTTATGATTTGTTTTAACTCTTTATATGGACCTGCCCCAGCAATGAATGCTATGAATCGTCCTAGTGCTCTTCCAATCATGTGAATCTCCTCTATTAGTGGTATTTATACTCAATTATAAATATCAAGAAGCCGCTAAAAATTAGCGGCCTCCAGTACCAAATGATGGGGGATTGACAACTCCAGTTGACTTATCCTGCTTGGTTTTCTTTTCAAAATTTCTATCTGTTGATTGATTGTTTTTTCTCTTAAACCAATCCTCAACTTCTTGTGAATAAAAATTTCTCAACCATATAGGTAAATTATAAACAACATCCCATGAAAAACCTGCACCTGTTTCACCCCCAAAAAATACAAGTTGGAATATTGCTTTATGTATAAGAGGCTTGTCTTTAGGCGTCAGGCCAAAAAAACGTGATACCAATCGGTATCTCAAGCTCCTTCTCTTCGCCAGTTTCATCGCTGACAAAGTTAAATGACATATCCACGTCTGGCATAATATCACTTACATATGTTCTTATTGCTCGGGCGTCTTGAGCAAGTAGCATTTCATCGACAAACTTGTTAATATATGGTACATTTCTTTCGCCATCTACTTCTACAATTAGTGTTTTCAATCTAGTACTCAACATTCTATTTGTTGCATCTTGGCCTTTCATTCTTTTCTTAATACCTGCAACTTTACGCTCAAGCTTCTTTTCTTCACCGTGAGTAATTAGCTGTACTTTAATTAGCTTTTGTGATTTAGGAAGTATAAACGGATATTCACCTACGTGAGGATTTTTATGAATCACTTCATGTATTTCTTTATCTGGAAGATTAGATATATCAAATGTTGATTCTTGTTTTACAGAACCATCAGCGACTGTAGGGTCTATTACATCAACTGTATAATCTTTTCCATATCCTAATACTCTAGCTGCAACCATGATTGCATTTTTATCACCTACAACTAAATCATTATAATTAATTGCTAGTCCTTCTCCGTTACTAACAATTAACTCTTGAAATAATTTATCAAGTACAATTCCTTGTTTAATATATGATTGAGTTGTTAAAATATCTTCTTCTCTTGCTGTCATATATTTCATTTCAACTAAACCTGATGATAGTGGGTTGCTTTTTGGATATACTAAACCTTTACTTGGAAGTTCAATTATCTCCGTTGGAAAATTAACTGGGTCAACCTTTGTTGCTACCTTACTAACTACTTGTTGTTCTTGATATTGTTCTTTGAGTTGTTGCTTCAAATCTTTATTTGAAACTTCAGTTTTTTTGGAATCTTTTGCTCCAGGATAATCTGGGTCCATACTACTCATAACTTTTTCTCCTTTAATAAAACTATTGTTGTTCATTGGTATATATAAATATATTTATAAAACAAAAAAAGTCCCAAAACTGGGACCTTTTCTGAATATTTATTACACAATGATTAGAATTGTAATATTGCGTAGTCGTAAGATAGAGTCATCTCGATTTCTAGTGGTTCGTCAGCCGTCCAATCTAAATCACCAAATGTAGCAGCAGTAATAAATGCACCTTTAAGTGTCCATTCTTCTACTTTATCACCAACAGGTCCTAATACATGGAATGTAACATCCTTCTTATAGAAGTCGCTATATCCTGCTCTACCTGTTACTGATTCATAGTGTAGTCTTACCCACTCCATTACAGCTTGTGCACCTGATGGTACAATAGGATCATATAGTCCTACAGTAACATCTTGCCACTCAGATTTACCTGCAATCTTTCTGTAAGTGTTGATGTGGTCTAACTTTTTTGCTTCAGTATTAATACTAGGTCTACTAACTCTTTTACATATAAAGCTAGGTATACCATCTATTATCAATACAAATCGGTTTTGAACTTTCGGCTGAAAAGCTCTAAACATTATTTCATTTGGGTCGATTAACTCTGCCATTTTATTTTCTCCATTTATTATAAATATATACCTTCACAGGTTTTTAGTCAGTAAACGATGCTCCAGTTGGTAAAATGTTGAAGTCAACTACTATAAATTCTGCTGCTTTTGCAGGTTGAATAAATATTTCACCTTTCATGATATTTCTATCAATCATATCTGGAGTATTGTTTGTTTCGTCCATTACAACTCTAAATGCAAATAGTCCTTGATTTTGTTGTACACTTTCTAAATATGGATTCACAGTACTTAGGAATCTATTTCTAGTTGCTGTTGTGTTATTTTCAAATACTAAGAACCTAGCAGTTGACGCAATGAATTTCTTCAAATTAATTAATAATCTTCTTACATTTACTCTGTCAAGAGCAGATGCTTTAACCTGTAATGTTTTTTGTCCAAACACAGTTACACCTTGTCCTGGGAATGATGCAATTGGGTTAACTCTTCCATCATATAGTTCATCTCTATCTGCATGTGTTAATCTGTTGTATACATCTGTTACAGTTGATAAACCACCTCTGTTAAGTCCTGCAGGAGCAAACCATTCGTGAGCAACTTTGTCGTTGAATGAATATACACCAGGTAATACTACTGATGGTGGTACAAACTTAAATTGGTTTGTAGATGCATCTCGTATCTTAACCCATGGATAATATGTTGCAGCATAACTAGTATCATAGTTTTCAACTTCACCAGTTATTGTAGAAATAGTATCAGTAACTGCACCTGCATCCATGATATAGAAACAATCACTTCTTTGTTCTGCAATATCAATTGCTTGTTGAGCAGTTGAAGCGTGTAATCTAGAAATAACACCAGGAGTTACAAGCATATTAATATCAAATTCATCTTGGTTACTAATTGCTTTTAATGCTTTCTTGTATGATTTAGCACCTGTGTCTGTAGCAGATGTTAAATTAAATCCAAAAGTATTTCCAGCAGTTATATCTTCACCTGCATTTTTCTTAATACCTGGATTCATACCATTAAATCCTTCTTGGAATGGTAGTGTGAACTTTCTTGCATTAAGTGGTGAAGTAGAACCTGATAATGATAAGCTTGCAGCAGTTGAATGACTAATGTGAGAGAAATTAGCAGCAAGGTTAAATATTACATTGTTACCATTTCCTGCATTTTTATCAATTGCATGTAAGTAATTGATATTGTCATTTGCTGTTAAAATATTATCATAATTAAATCCATAGTGAACATATGTTTGATAATTTCCATTTTCATCAGTTTGTTCAGTTTTTAGTGATGCAGTTGGACATGTTCCAAATGCTGATGGTGTTGGTTCTTTTACTTTAGCAAATCCAAATGGTACTAATGACTTAGCAAGACCACCTTCATTCAATCCAGTAGCTGGTGCAATATAGCAGTATTGGCTTCTATTTGGATAATCACCAGAAACTGTAATTTTACCTTGACCATCTACAGTTATGTTTTGGTCACCAATTACTCTACTAATAAAGTTTGGAGACATTCTATTTAGTGTTAAACCTGCAAAAGATTCAAGGACAACTGGATTTTTATCAGTGTCATTAAAGTCTCTAACTGAAAGTGTAAATGTACCATAATCACTATTAGGTACTTCACTTGCAAATTTAACATCTGTAATAGATATTTTGTATGTACGGTTTGTTGAATCACCATGAGCTCTAGTTTTTACTTGGAATAAATCAGTAGTATTTGTACCATCGATAAACTGAGAAGTAATCATTGGAGTAGCTGCTTGCTTATATGCCGGGCTAGCATCTGTTCCGCCATTACCATAATCAATAGAGCTTGTTACAAATGATACTGATGTTGCAGTTGCAAATGAGCTAGATTGAAATTCTCTAAAGTTAACTAGTAAGTACCCAGACTTTGCAGACTTAGGTGTTTCATCAAATATATTTTCAATGTATGTATTGTCAGTTGTATTAAATGATGCAGTAATATCTGTTCCACTTGTATCAGCAGAACCAGATAATCTAAACAGTGTACTTGTTGATGTAGACGTGCCGAATGTTGAAGCATCAAAATTACCTGTCGCATCGTTTGCATTGTTTCCTGGATGGATAACTGATACTAATCTTGCACCAGCACCCGCAGCTGTACCACCTTCTAATGTATCAACTTGAGAAGCTGTTGCTGACATTTTAATTCCTAACGTGTTACCACCAGTACCTGCAGTTGATGCAGTCATATGAACTGTAAATTGTCCAGCAGCTGATGA
>CEUT01001257.1_pt1 | contig 18348 bp, 39 predicted proteins | sample 531401 | NCBI WGS metagenome assembly CEUT01 (sample SAMEA2622821, study PRJEB7988) | marine metagenome | biome: marine biome (ENVO:00000447); feature: surface water layer (ENVO:00002042); material: "saline water (ENVO:00002010), including plankton (ENVO:xxxxxxxx)" | depth 5 m | reverse complement strand
ATCGACTTCTTGCTTTAGAGCTTTAGGTACTTTATCTAGTATATCTTTAGTAACAACTTTATTAGTTGTTTCTTTTTCTAGCTTCTTTAAAGTTTCTTTAGAAGCATTTAACGAATCTCGTTTAGCATTTAATCTTTGTTTTAGTTGTTCTGCTTTCTTTTCTTTGGTTCGTATAGCTCGTCTTGCTTTAATCTTTGCCTTAGTCTCAGAGTGGTAGTTATACCCTCTACCTTTAGACCCTTTGGGCCTTCCGGTCTTTTTACGGGGAGTACCGTCCTTTTTAAGTATGAAGTTCCCATCTTCATCAGTCAGGTAGTTCTGTGGGTTCTTTATCCAATCTTCCATTATCTATAATCTTCTTTAACCCAACGTGACTTAGTGACCTTCCTGTCTTATAAGTAACCCATTCGCTACCTTCTCTAAGTGACAGCCCATTATTCTTTATTAGTTCAGCTACAGTCTTTATAGCATCTATCTCATCTTGAACAGGCTTTAAAGTTCTGTTGTCTGAATCTAGCTCATACCCAAAAGGTATAGTGCTACTCGTCCTCTGCTTGTACATCTATTACAATCTCTTCTTTGGCAGGAAGTATAAACAAACCTCCCTCTACCTTATGATTAACATCTAAACTATCTTTTTTGCCAAGACCTGTTCGGTCTAGTATTGTCTGGGCTGCTTGCATTCTAACATTAGCTTGTGGTATAGGATCATCAGAGTCCATAATGTTCACAAGCTTCATAGCAGCTTTCGGAGCAGACTGAGCTAAGATACCGGATGCCATTTCGATGATCTCATGTTTGAGTGCTTTAGCGACTTGCCAATGCCCGTTCTCAGCATAACCAGAAAGCTCCGCAGCCTTCCGTAGATCACCCCCTGTAGTCATCAAGTTGTCCAGAAAGTTTTGTTGTTTAGTTGTTAATTCTTTTGCCATTTTATATATTATACACCTGTTTGAGCAATCTGTCAAGTAAAATCGTATTTAAATTGTAATAAATTGTAACGTAATACGAAAGTACTTGACAAATTGGATTTCTAGGTGTATAATAGTATTATGTAGCCCACCGGGGTGCATATATATATCTGTAACCTCCCTCCCCCCTTAAAGTCCACCAGAGACTTTGTAGTTCCGCATCAAACTAGTTAACGACCAAACCCTCTGAAAATGTATATGATTTAGTATATATAGGGGTACTAGGGGGTGGCCTCCTGCCTAGCCCCCATACTTCAAAGACTTGTCAAGATTCCATCATCTTTTTTCATCAAAGACTCTGAAGACTTCAAAGACTTTAAAAGTGCAAGTCTAGTTTACAGAAAATTCCAAAGACTTTTGAAGTTATATAGTAAACTTTAAAGACTTTGGAAAGCTTTATAATTCAATCACTTCTATAATTATACCTCCCATTTTTATTAGACTCTATAAGTATATAGTATTCTCAGAAATTGTCAAGTAAAAAATTTATTTTTTTTTCGCTTGACATTGTTGCGGATTTATGCTATTCGCGCATATGTGTGCATATAAATGTATATTGATTTGTTGCATTCTGTTACAATTTAATTCTTGACAAATTTTTCTTTTGTGTTATTCTGTTCACACTTTCAAATGATTACTTAAAGGATAAACAAACTAGAAAATAATTTAAAAAAAAGCTTGACAATAATTATTTCTTAGTATATTATGATTAACACTTAAAACTTAAAGGTAACAATATGAATTTAGCACTTAAAAGGGTCTATAAAAAACCTCAATCTAGTAGCATTAAAAAAGATTGGTCTAAGAAACACTCATTGAGTACTGTAAAATTTCACAGTATCAGAAGTGAGAGAAGTCTGCCGAATCAGAGAGTACGCAGAAATGATCAAGGTGAGTTTGAGATATACGAAGTATACTCATAATCCATACTGATGAGAGCCAGATGGTAACTGGTCGAAACGCTGTCAAAGGGATTTGGTCTATGGAAACCAATAAATAGAGGTGAAGTCTATGTATGCTCCAACGTGCAAGGTAGTAAACTACAATGGCAATTTGGTCTGGTATCGTAGGGATACTAAAACTGGTGGATGGACTCGTATATCATAATGAGGTGAGATATGTTTTTTCTAAAAATATTCTTAACCCATCTGGATTTTAGATGGAGACTAGCAGAAATACGCACTAATTATTTTAGTGGATCGCATGAGAAATATATTGATGTAGTTGATATTTCCAATAATAAAATCGGACTAAAAAAGAAAATTAGTCACGGTAAGTACACTAGAGTATGGGTAAAAAAAGTTTAAAAAAGACTTGACAAATATTTTAAACGTGTTATTATACTTACAAGTTTAAAGGTATAAGAATATGTGCAAACAAAAATTAATTAAACCGGCTGCTTGTTATACACGGCCATTAAAATTTGATCTTAATAAATTTAAGAGGAAACATAATGAAAAAAATAACAGTAGGTAAGCAGCGTAAAGATGGTAAATTTCCGGTGACATATTGGTATCAAGGTTCTGAGAATATGTTTGGTGGTAGGGATCATCCAAGTGTATTCAGAAAGATACATAGTCTTGATAAAATTTTAGATCATAAGCTATATGATGGTGATATGTTTGTAAATATGTCAGAACTTCCAAACGAATATTTTGGATTCGAGGGGTAGCATGATTAAAATATCTAAGACAAGTAAACTCGGCTGTCATTCGTGGAGTTTACAAGCTTTGACTACCTGTCCTGCTGCTAGGAAACAAGATGGTAGCTTAGTCGATGCGTGTAAAGGATGCTATGCTAGAGGAGGTAACTATAGATTCCCTAACGTCAAAGCGCCACGAATCCATAATCAAGAGGATTGGAAACGTGATGGATGGGTAGATGATATGGTATCTGAATTGGATAATCACAGGTATTTTCGGTGGTTTGATAGTGGGGATATGTATCATATCAAACTAGCAGAGAAAATCTATCAAGTTATGAAGCGTACTCAATGGGTTAAACATTGGCTACCTACTAGACAGTACAAGTTTAGTAAGTTTAAAGATGTAATAGAACGAATGAATCAACTAGACAATGTAGTGGTTAGACTGTCAAGTGATTCGGTTCAAGGTAAGAAAGTGAATTTCAGTACATGGAGATTGAATAGTATCAAGACTAGTAGCACAATAGTACCTAAAGATACTGATCATGTATTCTCTAGTGATCATACTGGAGTTAAGGTAGATAAGAGTCATGTAGTATGTAGGGCATATGAGAATGATGGTAAGTGTGGATCATGTCGTGAATGTTGGAATAAAGATACGCACACTGTAGCCTATGTAGCGCATGGAAAATCAATGGGTAAAGTCTTAAAGGATATAAACGAATTAGGCTATGCAAGGTTAACTATGGTGGGATAATGTTAGACGATTTAAAGTGTAGTGATTGTAAGAAAAATAATATAATAGTTTATAGAGATGATAAGTATTACTGTGCAAAATGTTACATTAAATATTTAAAACAGTTACATCCAACAATTAAACAAACTATATTTAGAGGTGCTATGAATGGATGATATTCGACAAACAATAAAATATAATCATGCTAACTGGTCTGGTGGTGAATCTCTTTTGACCGTAGGCACTGAGAAATTCTGGAGTGATCACGGATATAATGGGAGTTATAAACTTCTAAATGATGAGACTGCTACCGTCAAGGTGCTAGATGATGGTAGTGAGATAGCGGATTTACTAGTCTTCCATGATGGTTCCGGTTGGTATTGTTATGATGGTGGAGTAGCTAGACTAGCAGAGAATCCTATCGTAGCAGCACTACAAGTAATCCATAATACATACTAAGGGGTAACACTATGAGTAATGTAGTTGATATAAAAAAGGCTAAGAAAATCAAAAAGATAGCAGATAATATAACTTCTGATGAGGCTCAAAGGTTATATGATGAAATGAAAGATGAAATTTTAACCATTGAATCTACCCTAGCAGAAACATTAGACAAACTAAATCCAAGTATGATAGGTGCTGCTGTAGCTATGCAAATATTTACTCAAAGGATTTGTGATATTTCAGGGTACTCAATGGACTACATTCAAAAGGGTGCTAAGTTTTATTATAAGAGTGAATGAAACAAATTGTAACAAGTGCTTTACATTAACCGTAATCTATGCTACTATAGATTATATAATCTTTTAAGTATTAACAAAGGTATTTTTATGAACATTGATTTAAATCCATTTAACAATAATGAATTGTTAATTGAAGTTAAAAAGGTTTATGGAGTTGATAGAGTTTATCCTGCTTGTAGTAGGTCACTTGCACTATCGAAGTTGATAGGTAAAAAGACTTTCAGTAAGCAAGAAGTCAACATTATCAAGGAAGAATTGGGCTACATTCTTAAACATAAAACCTATGAGGTGTAAGATGAAGACAATCTACCGAGTTAGATCAATCAAGAATCGTAATGGTATCTCTAATGGCCCTGTGTTTATGGGGTTTCATATGGGTAAGCGATCATTCTATATTCAGAAACTTAATGCTACTCGCAAGATGAATGTATCTATCAGCGATAAGTGGGGTAATAGTGTTGTCTCAGCCCGATAAGATTTGCTGTGTATCAGGCTGCGATAGGGTGGGTGTAATACCAGTTGGTACAGTTAAGCAGTACTGTGCTAACTGCTACACCTTTGTTTTCTCAAGACTTTTAACTAGAGGTAAGGGGCATGGATATTCTAAAAGAGTGGCCACATAGTAAACAATATTACTATCGAACTATAGATCAAATGTGGCACGTTTTCTGGCATAACAATCATGTGTCTCCACCCAAAGATCACATTAAAGATAAGTTTATAAAGTACATTGATAGTGCATTAGGTGTCAATAGTAATACAACTGATGAGCGATTCATTAAGATGGTAGAAAAGAAATATCCACATGAAGATACCTATCATTATTTTGAGGATATGATTTGCCATATTGTTGTCATGTTTATAAATAATAATATAAAGGATAGTGATGATGAGTGAAACGAAAAAGAGTGGTGACTATAGAGTATTATACTATGGTGAGTGGAGGATAATTGGTTCTAAAAAGGTAGGCTACGAATGCCATCAACCTCCATTAAATTTCATGTCTCAGTTTCGTAAGGCTAGGGATAATGGTAAACCTTTATGGGCACCCACCATAGACACAGTACTAAGTACGATAGATGAGATAGAGGGTAGTGATGTTTAGAGATACACCATACAAGTTTAAGAATTTAAAATCAGCCTATGAATCTATGAAGTTAGGGTTTGATTCCAAGTATGAGTACGATATAATCACTGATGAAGACGGTGATATAATTGTAAAGGTAACTGATTCAGAAAATAAATTGTTAGGATATTTAGAGGACTATTAAAGGGTAAGTGACAGAGTGGTTATGTGATGGACTGCAACCCCATTTATGTTGGTTCGATTCCAATCTTACCCTCCAATTTTATGTGAGTATGGCTTGCAGTAATGCGTAGCCTCCATCGGATGCTTGGAATATGCAATTCCTATTACCCTACTCACACCAGTTTTATTTTAAGGAGCGTGATATGCTACATTCAATGTTTAAAAACTCGATACATATTAATAACTTACGAGCAGCAGGGTATGGTGAGGCTGACTTTCCTATAGAAGTTAAGCCTGTCTATATGCCGATTAGTGAGAATGAATGGTCGTTCTCTACCTCTGATCGTTACAAAGAATTAGAGGGTCGGGTTGTATCTGTTAGACCTGACACTGGTCATGTACTAGGTTATCACAGTAAGAACTATAAGATAACTGAACACAAACCAGTGATAGAATCTATCAGGTCAGCAGTTGAGAGGGCATCAGTGAATGCTGCTAACGTCAGAGAAAAGATTACAGTAGCTCATAAGGGTGCTAGGATGATCTATCAACTAGAGTTACCTGAACACGTTATAAAAACCCCTGATGGTGATACAGCTACGCTGTCTTTTTTAGGTGTCAATAGCTTTGATGGCTCGTTCCCACTACTGCTAAGTGTAGGTGCTAAACAATGGGCGTGTCATAATATGCAGACATTTACTGATGATGCACTAGCTGTCTATAAGTCTAGACATACGAAGGGTCTTGACATTGAGCAGGGTTCTAGGATTATAAGCAAGGGCATGGAAGTCTTAGAAAAAGAGGCAGAGCTATGGCATTACTGGGCCAAACAAAAAGTCACTGACCATAGGAAAGTGATAGCCAATATGCTTGGTATTGAAACTGATTTGGATGGCACTAGAACTATAGTGAATACTAAAAGCACTATGTATAATTACATACTCAGTAAGTATTGCTTGCACTATGCTAAATCTATGGGTACGAATTACTGGGCGTTGTATAATGCTGTCACTGATTGGTGTACTCATGCACCATCCAAGGGTGATAAAGGTAATGTATTCTTGATGAGAAAAAAGAAAGTTAGTAAGATGTTGAATATGTTTCCTAAGAGAGTAGCAGCATGATACTAGCTAACACTTATCAAGACTTAAAACTTTTACTGGATACTCTAGATGGATTACCTTTTGAAAGGGAAAAAGACATAGAGTTTAGAGAGGCAGTAAGAACTGTGATAGAATACTATGAGGAAAATAACAATGAATGATAAAAATTTTATTGATGAGATGAGAAGACTTGCTTTTGGTACAACAGACCCTAGCTATTATTCACTTCAAGAAGTGTTTGACGAATTATTACAGAGGTCTAATGATCATTACCGTTTAATAGTAGAGAAGGATAGATAACAATGAACATTAACGAAGCACTAAAAGTAATGCTAAACTATTCAGACTATAACCCTGATGATATAGAATGGCAGAAAGCTTTTAATAATATTACTGAGGCTCTTGGTGTGTACTATGATAAGAGATCAGGTAACTTTGTAACTAAAGATACAGGTAATGTGATATGAATGTATATATGTTAGCCACCGTACAGGCATCAAACTTTATAGAAGATAAACATAAGATGTGTTATATAAATAAAAAAAATGCTGAGTATATTCAAAAGATTATGAAAGATAAACATGATGTTGACTTTAAACTGTTAAAGATAGAGATCATGGATACTGGTAATCTTGAAATGAAAACAAATATAAATATTAATGATGACGCATACGAGTGGGGTAGCCTATGCTCACAGGATACGTAATGTTTTTAGTTATACTGGTGATAGATTTTTTCTTGTACGGTATGATTACAGCTTACTTTGATGGAACTTTAGAGAGGTTAGAGAATAAATTTCATGAGAAGATTACCACCAAATCAACTAAGGAATAGAAACTTGGTAGCTAAACACGCACATAAATTCAATAAGAATCAAGTACATAAAGATAAGCTAAAAGAAAATAAAAAAGGTTATAAAAAACATAAAAAAATAGTTGACACAGACTAAATAGTATTGTATAATTTACATAGTTTTTAATAAATGGAGGTAAGTATGGCAGTAATAAATGGTGAAGCTCACTGGGCAAACATCCTAACACCTAACACTAAGTTCCCCGATCACTATTGGGGTGTAGAATTAGTAGTAGATAGAGAGGTGGCAGAGGATTTTGCTAGTCGTGGGTTCAAGATAAAAGAACTTGAGGCAGGGCCGGCTCTTACTATTAAGAGAAAAGTAAACTGGACTGACAAGTCTGGTACTGTACACACCCGTCAGGCTCCTAGCCTTTACGACAGTAAGAAGCAATTCATAGACTGTCAGGTTGGTAACGGCTCTAAGGTTAGGGTTCAGTATAAAGAATGGCATAGCGGTCAATGGCAGGGACTAGACCTAATAGCTATGCAGGTCATTGATCTTGTAGAGTATAACAATTCTACAGCAGGTTCAGAGTTCGAGGTTGAGGACACTGGTGAGGGGGAGGATGAACTATGAGTACAGAGTCCATGACTCCAAAGTTTAGAACAGATAAGGGAGACTATGATGTCACCCTTTTCTCTGATGAGGGTAAACTTAAATTTAAGTTAGCTCAAAAAGCTGTCGCTGAACTAGCTGACTTGAGTGATAGAGTTATGATTCAGAGAGAAGCATTACAATCATTACGCCAAAGCATTATAGATAATGAATGTAATGATGATACATTTATTAAACCTGAAAGAGCTAGGACTGCTACAGGACAATACAAAGCTGACGATCCTTCTACACCGGATGTAAACGAAGCATACGTTCAGCCTGATAAAGAGGACTAGCAATGTCTTTTGCTAAATATCATTTACCCTGCCCTAGCTGTGGTGGGAGTGATCCTGTTGCCTTGAATGAAGATGGTTCAGCTTGGTGTTTTAGTTGTGACACTAGGTTTCCTAATTATGACAAGGCTGTCGAAGGTGTGGATGTTGCACCTAAAGCTAGTGATATACAAACATATCGGAACAATGCTATGAATGATATTGAGGGAAGTTTTGTTGCTCTTGATGACAGAAGTATATCAGTAGACACAGCTAAGAAGTATGGTGTTAAGGCTGTAAAGAATACAAGCTCTAACGTAATCATGCGTCATTACTATCCTTACTATGTAGCAAACGAGATCACAGGATACAAGGTGCGTGAACCAAATAAAATGTTTTCTTGGAGAGGGAACCCACAGGGAAGTGGACTTTTTGGTGAGCAGTTGTTTCAGTCTGGAGGTAAGTACATCACCATAACAGAGGGTGAATGTGATGCCATGTCAGCCTATGAATTACTAGGTTCTAAGTGGCCTGTCGTTTCAATTAAGAATGGTGCGTCTGGTGCTGTGAGAGATATTAAAAACTCACTTGAGTTTATAGAATCTTTCGATAACGTAATCATTAATTTTGATAATGACAAACAGGGTAGGGATGCTGCTGTTAAGGTAGCTAGACTGCTCAGTCCTGCCAAAGCTAAGATACTTACCTTACCTACTGACTTCAAAGATGCTAACGATATGCTGCGTCAAGGTAGACACAGGAGTTATGTTAGTGAGTGGTGGGCAGCAAAGACTTACACACCTTCTGGTGTACTTAATGTAACAGATAACAAAGAGAAGTTTGATAACAGGGAACGTAAAGAATCTGTACCTTACCCGTGGGAAGGACTCAATGATAAGCTATACGGACTTAGACAGGGAGAGCTTGTAACTCTGACGGGTGGTACAGGTCTTGGTAAATCTTCTATCACCAGAGAACTAGAACACTGGCTGATAACACAGACCAAAGATAACGTAGGTGTCATAGCACTAGAGGAAGATTGGAAACGAACAGTAGATGGTATCATGTCTATTGAATCTAATGCTAGACTTTATGTGGATCAGGTCAGAGAAGAGTTTACTAAACAGCAGTTAGACGATACATTTAACAGGATGTTTGATGGTGAAAACAAAGATAGGGTATGGATACACGCTCACTTTGGAGCCACTGATCTAGATGAAATCTTTTCTAAGATTAGGTTTATGATCGTAGGTTGTAACTGTAAGTGGGTAGTAGTTGATCACTTACATATGCTAGTATCCTCTGCTACTGAGGGAGATGAGAGGCGTACTATCGACAGCATTATGACTAAGCTACGATCTATAGTTGAGGAGACAGGGGCAGGGATGATACTAGTCTCTCACCTACGAAGGGTCGAGGGTAACAGAGGACATGAGAATGGTGTGACAGTAGGACTCAATCACCTTAGAGGTTCTCAGTCTATCGCTCAGTTATCTGACTGTGTAATAGCACTTGAAAGGAATCAACAATCTGACGATCAGATAGAGTCTAACACTACACACCTTAGAATATTGAAGTCTAGATACACCGGAGATGTTGGTATGGCTACACATCTATTGTATGATAGGGAGACAGGCAGACTATCTGAGGTTGATGCGGAGGAGTCAGATGAACTCGCTAGTATTTGACATAGAGACAGACGATATAGATGCAACTAAAATATGGTGCATGAGTATCTGTGATGTAGAGACTGAACACGTTTCTTCTTATTGGGGTGATAAACTTGACGAGGGATTAGAGAAACTAAACAAGGCTAAGAAAATAATAGGTCACAACATAATAGGTTTTGATATACCTGTCCTCAATAGGTTACATCCTGAAACATCTTCTATCTTTAAAGATACTGCTATCGTAGATACACTGGCTATATCTAGGTTACTTAACCCTGTCAGGGAGGGAGGCCATTCTTTACAGGCATGGGGTAGTAAGTTAGGATTACCTAAGATAGAGTTTGATGACTATGATAATTTCTCTATTGATATGGTTAAGTATTGTGAACGTGATGTACTACTTAACAAAAGAGTTTATGACATACTCAGGAGAGAGGCCAAAGGATTTGGTGCTGAGTCTATTAAACTAGAACAAGAGACTGCTCGTATCATAGCAGACCAACGGAAACATGGATTCTTATTTGACCAGAAAGCAGCATCTCTTTTAAATGCTGAGTTGAATGAGAAGCTTACTAATGTAGTAAAAGAAGTACATAAAGAATTTAAACCGCACACCACCTATCATATACTTAGACCATCATACAAGAAGGATGGTTCTATTTCTAGGATGGGAGAGTTTCGTAACGAGAAGAATAAATCTGGTACAGTTAGAAAGTCTAGGTTATCAGATGAAGAGTTTGAAACCATGCAGTCTGAGGGGGAGGTGGTAAGATCAGAAGTTATTCCTTTTAACTTAGGTTCTAGAAAACAGATAGGTGAGTACTTACAAGAGTTTGGTTGGAAGCCTAGTAAGTTCACACCAACTGGTCAACCTATTGTAGATGAGGGTACTTTAAAAAACATAGATGGTATACCTCAAGCTCAGTTGATAGCTGATTATCTTTTGTATCAGAAGCGTATAGCACAGATTGATTCTTGGTTTGATAAGGTACAGGATGATGGCAGAGTACATGGGTTTGTTATTTCCAACGGTACTATAACTGGACGTATGACCCACCGTGATCCTAATATGGCTCAAGTACCTAGCATTTATTCTCCTTTTGGTAAGGAGTGTAGGTCTTGTTGGATTGTACCTGATGGATACAAACTGGTAGGCATAGATGCTTCAGGCTTAGAACTTAGAATGTTAGCACACTACATGAATGATGAGGATTACATAAATGAAATCATCCACGGAGACATACACACCACTAATCAAAAGCTTGCAGGACTTGAATCTAGAACTCAGGCGAAGACTTTCATCTATGCCCTCATATACGGAGCCGGAGATGCAAAGCTTGGAACAGTGGTTGGAGGAAACAAAAAAGATGGTGCAGAACTTAAACAACGCTTCCTTAATAATCTCCCATCACTTAAATCTCTTAGAGACAGAGTTTCGAGAGCGTCAGGAAAGGGTTCGATTAAGTCATTAGATGGTCGCAAACTATTTGTAAGATCACAGCACAGCGCACTTAACACTTTGTTACAGGGTGGAGGTGCTGTTGTTATGAAGAGAGCCTTAGTTATTCTTAGTAAGGCAATAAGTAAAATGGATGCACACTTTGTTGCTAACATACATGATGAATGGCAATTAGAAGTTGACAAGAGCAAAGCTGATATGGTAGGATGGCTTGGTGTAGATGCAATAAAACAAACAGCAGAATACTATAACCTTAATTGTCCTCTTGATGGGGAATACAAGGTGGGGAGTAACTGGAGTGAAACACACTAGTAGTAGGGCCGGAGATTTATCAGAGTACTATGCGGTAACTTGGTTGTGGGATCAAGGTTATGAAGTCTTTCCAAATGCAGGTAGTCAAGGCATGGTTGACATGATAGCGTGGAATCCTGAGACTCAACAAACAATATTAATAGATGTAAAAACAGAAGGCGATAAATCAAAGGGACATGGTACTCATGTTAGAACTAAACGACAAAAATCTAAAAACGTAAGAATACTTCTTTACAATAGAGAAACTCGTAAGCTTAGATTCATGGAGCACAAAGATGCCTAACATAGTAGATGATATATATGAAGCACTAATGCCTTTAACCAAAGGTAAACATTTAGATATATCAGATCAAGATATAGAACAGTTTGGGGAACGCATGAAGTCTGCGTTAAACGCTTGGGCTAGACCGCCTAGAAGAGATTCTTCATTCTCTCTTAGGATGTCAAACATAGGTAAGCCTGTCCGTAGGTTATGGTTTGACAAGAACAATCAAGTAAAAGAAGACAAGCCACACCCTAAAACATTTATAAAGTTTTTGTATGGTCATCTACTTGAAGAAGTATTACTTATGTTATCTAGACTAACAGATAATGAAGTAAGTTCTGAACAGAAAGAAGTCGTAGTGGATGGTGTGTGTGGTCACATGGACTGTAAAATAAATGGTGAAGTTGTCGATATAAAGACAGCATCAGGTTTTGCATTTAGAAAATTTAAAGATGGGTCACTAAGAGAGGATGATCCCTTTGGATATATCAGTCAGCTAACAGGTTATGAAGAAGCAGAGGGAACTGAAAATGGTGGTTTCTTAGTAATAAATAAAGAGAACGGAGAGTTATGTTTCTTTTCGCCTGACGATCTAGATAAGCCTGTTATCAGGAGGAAAATATCTAGTGTAATAAAAGCTATAAATAAAACTAAACCACCTGAAGAACTTTGTTATGAACCTGTTGATGATGGTAAAAAAGGTAATAAAAAATTACATAAGAACTGTACATTTTGCCCTCACAAGTTCGAATGTTTTAAAGATTCTAATGATGGTAAAGGTCTAAGAACTTTTAAATATAACAGAGGGTTAACTTACTTTACTAAAGTAGTTTCGACACCAAGAGTCGAGGAAGTTTTATGAATGGGAGAACAAGTAAGGAAATTAATCGTAGAGCAAAAGAACTTTTGTTAGAGTGGATGCAATCTTTAGTTGACAAAGAGTCAGCAAAGAAGTATAATATGAATAACGTCCTTTCATTCACACCAAAACAAACCCACCTGTATTATAATGATGGTACTTATCATGTAAGTGCTTATACATATAAATGGTTTATCAATCAAATTAAAAAATTATATTCTTATAAAGAACTACAATCAATTACTCTTTCTGATTGTAAGGAAGTTGCTTCTTGAAAATAAGAAAAGGATACAGAAAACGTAGGGTTGTAAGACCTGTAGAAAAAGACGTACCTGATACTTATGATTCCAAGTGGGAGTATTCTTTACATCAAGGGACTTTAAAGAACTGGAAACATCATAGTGATACAGTTGAGTACACTATTGAACATAAGTATCATCCTGATTTTATAAGGGTGATGGGTAAGAAAACAATTTTACTAGAAGCTAAAGGTAGGTTCTGGGATTACCAAGAGTATAATAAATATACATGGGTAAGAAAAGCTTTACCTAAAAACACTGAACTAGTGTTCTTGTTCTCTGATCCTTATGCTCCTATGCCTCAAGCTAAAAAGAGAAAAGACGGATCAAAACGTAGTCATGCTGAGTGGGCTGAAACAAATGGTTTCACTTGGTACAGTGAAGAAACACTACCTGATGATTGGACGGAGAAGTAAATGAGTATTGATAATGCAACACCTGAAGAGTGGGATGATGTAAACAACGAACTAAAAAAAGATGAAAGTACTTGGTCAACTAAAGTAATAGCTGATGTTGTTAATGAAACATTTAAAGATATAAATAACCCTAGTCACTACAATAGTGGAGATGTAGAATGTATTGATGGGATAAAGGCATCACTTTCTAAAGAAGAGTTTGAAGGTTACTTGCATGGTAACATTATAAAATATGTATGGAGATTTAGATACAAAGGCGGTGTCAAAGATTTACGGAAAGCACAATGGTACTTAAAAAAATTAATAGAAGAGATTGATAAATGATAGGCGAAATGTTTTTTAAAGATATTGATGGGGATGTATGGCAGTACGAATTAAAAACAAATCCAAGAGAAGCAATATATTGGGATACTTATAAATTAAAAGTAAGTGATATAAAAGTTTTGGGTAGTGCTGATAAAGAAACTAAAAACAGAGTGCGACTAGAAATATACAAGGACATTGAAAATGTGGGATCGCAAAGCTGAACGCATAGCTAAGTATAATAGAAAGAAACAAAACACCTACTACAAAAAAACTAGTAAAGGAAATAAAATTAAATACAATGAATCAGAGCAAGATAGGCGAACAAGATTATTTAGGAATTAAAATAAACTATGATCTAGAAGATTATCTAGATTCTTTTACTCTATCTACAATAAAAGATAGGTATCTTTGGGAGAATGAAACTCATGCTCAAGAGGCTTTTGCTCGCGCCAGTATATTTGGTGCTACTTTTAAAGGACATACTGATTACGATCTTGCACAAAGACTTTATTCATACGCTAGTGTTCACTGGTTCATGTTTAGCACTCCTATCCTTAGTAACGGGGGTACTAGCCGTGGCCTACCTATCAGTTGCTTTCTTAATTGGGTTCCTGATTCCCGCAATGGGTTATCTACTCATTATGATGAGAACATATGGCTCGCAAGTGGAGGTGGAGGCATCGGTGGATGTTGGAGTAGTGTGCGGAGTAATGGCGTGGACACTTCTAACGGTTCTAAGTCTACTGGTTCCATCCCTTTCATGCACGTTGTAGACTCTCAGATGTTAGCCTTTAATCAAGGCGTTACAAGACGAGGAAGTTATGCAGCATATATGGATGTGTCTCACCCTGAGATAGAAGAGTTTATAAACATGAGGAAGACTACAGGTGGAGACTTAAATAGAAAATGTTTGAATCTTCATAATGCAGTTAGTATATCCAATGAGTTTTTAGAGGCTGTTAAATTAGATAAAGATTGGAGACTTATTGATCCTAAGACTAACACAGCAGTTAAGACAGTATCTTCCCGTGATCTATGGTTTCAGATAATACAAACAAGAATGGAGACAGGAGAGCCTTACATTGTTAATCTTGATATATGTAACGAGGCTCTACCAGAAGAACAAAAGAAACTAGGATTAGAGATTAAACAAAGTAACTTGTGTTCTGAAATAACTTTACCTACCAATGAAGAGAGGACAGCAGTTTGTTGCTTGTCTAGCGTAAACTTAGAACACTTTGATTATTGGTCTAAAGATGATCAGTTTATCCCTGATCTAATTACTATGCTAGATAATGTTCTTCAAAACTTTATTGATAGTGTTCAAGGTAAAGGAGGTTACGATAAGGCTGCTTACTCTGCTATGCGTGAGAGGTCTATAGGTTTAGGTGCTATGGGTTTTCATAGTTATCTTCAAAGAAACAACATAGCTTTTGAAAGTATGTATGCTTCTTCTTTCAACAACAAGGCTTTCTCTTACATAAAAGACAGAGCATCTGCGACTACTCGTAAGCTTGCAGAAGAAAGAGGAGAAGCTCCTGACATGAAGGGTAGTGGTAAACGTAACGCACACCTTCTTGCTATAGCTCCTAATGCTTCTAGCTCTATTATATGTGGTGGTACTAGTCCATCTATAGAACCTATCAGAGCTAATGTGTATACACACAAAACTTTAACTGGGAGTTTTAAAGTTAAGAACAAGTACTTGGATGATCTTCTACTTGAACTTGTTCCTACTAAAAAGAAACGTGATGAAATATGGAAAGACATAGCAGCACATGAAGGATCAGTGCAGCACTTAGATATACTGTCAGATTCACAGAAAGAAATATTTAAAACTGCTCCTGAGATAAATCAAATATGGATAATAGAACACGCTGACATGAGACAAAATTATGTGTGTCAAAGTCAAAGTGTAAATTTATTTTTTAAACCACCACACTACGAGGCTGATCAAGAAATACACGATGAGTTTCTACAGTACGTCAATGATGTACATTGGGCAGGAGCAACTAAATTAAAATCACTTTACTATTTAAGGTCTGACTCTGCTAGGTCTACAGAAAATGTTAATATAAAAATACCTAGAATAAAGTTAGATGAAGAGGGGTGTCTAAGTTGTGAAGGGTAAAGTCATAGAGGTAAAATGGGATGATGCTTGGATTGATACTGAAGATGTGCTAATATCTGAGGCTAGAAAATTAAAAGCGGTATCCCGTTCTACCGTAGGTTGGTTAGTATCTGATAATGAAAATGAACTTATACTTGCTACCGATATGTATCACAATGATAAAGACAAAGATTATGTTAATGCAATTATGGTTATACCAAAAGGTATGATAATAGATTATTGGGAGTATGAAGTAGATGAGTCTATTAGGAACTAGAGATTATTACAAACCGTTTGATTATCCGTGGATGTTTAACTACTACGTCCAACAGAATCAAATGATGTGGTTGCCAGAAGATGTACCACTTCACAATGATGTTAAAGATTGGCAGGACATGACATCACATGAAAAGAATTTACTAACTCAGATATTTAGATTGTTTACACAATCAGATGTAGACGTAGCCTCTGGGTACATAGATAAGTACATGAGAGTTTTTAAGAAGCCAGAAGCTAGGATGATGATGTCTTCATTTGCTAACATGGAGTCAATACATCAACACGCTTACAGTCTACTATTAGATACTGTAGGAATGCCAGAGAACGAGTATAAAGCATTTGCTGAGTATGAAGCTATGGCTGATAAGCATAAGTATCTTAGTGGCTCTACGCTCAAGATAAACAACAAAGAATCTATAGCTAGAAACTTAGCAATCTACTCAGGGTTTACAGAGGGCTTGCAATTATTCAGTAGTTTTGTTATACTATTAAACTTTCCTAGATTCGGAAAGATGAAAGGGATGGGGCAGATAGTTACTTACAGTATACGAGATGAGTCACTACACGTTGAAGCTATGACTCAACTCTTTAGAGAGTTTATAAAAGAGAACGTAGATATTTGGACAGATGATTTTAAAAAAGAAATCTACTCTGTGTGCAGAGAGATGGTTAAACTAGAGGATAAGTTTCTTGATTTAGTATTTGAAATGGGAGACATACAAGGATTGACTAAGGCTGAGATGAAAGAATATATTAGATACATAGCAGATAGACGGCTACTACAGCTAGGACTAAAACCTAACTATGGTATTAAAGATAATCCTCTTGATTGGCTTGATGATGTACTAGGTGTCGAACACCAAAACTTTTTTGAAGGTAGGGCTACTACTTACATGAAGGCAGGGTTGAAAGGTAATGTAGAAAATATAAGTTTTGCAAGTGTATAGTATTATGGACAATAACCAAGAAGCAAACTTAGTATCTTTCAAAGTAGTACTCACAAGAGACGGTACAATTATGACTGAGTTTAGTCATCTTCCTTTAGGTCATGCTGAAAAAATATTTCACAAAGAAGACTATGATGTTATATCTAGGATTATATCTGAGGGTAGAAAAAAACTAGAGCCTATGCACGAATACATTGAAAAAGAAATACAATCTATTTAGTAGCTTTGTGGTGCATAAATGCGGTAGCCCCCATGTATGTACCTACAATACCACACATAGAAAAATAAAAAAGCCCCAACAAATCTGAAAGAGCGTTTACTCTACTATCAGATATTAGGGGCGTAAATAAAACTACCGTAGTTACTACCATGATAATGATAGCTAACCAAGCCATCATCTTTTGAGCCTCGGACTTTTCTTCTCTTAGTTCTAAGTCTACCATTTCTTTAGCTCGATCTAGTTCTTCATCACTGATGATGCCATCATTGTTTAGATCAAACTTCTCGTACTTAGACTGTAGCTCTAGTTTCTTTGGAGACATTGTTAGTGCGTTTTCTCCTTACCATCAAATATTTTATGAGGTTCTGACATAGCTATAAATTGAGTCTCAAATATTTCTCTGTAGGTTTCAAAGTCTACTATGTCTAGTCCTCTAGCAGCGTGTGTTCTAGCATATATCTGGTAAGCTGCTCCTAGTTGATCTTCCGTGTACAGTGCTAACATACTAACTCCCCATTACTGACGTAACTATAAATCCTAAAAACATCATTCCCGAAATAATCATTGTGCCTATTAGTGTTAAGTCTAATAAAAATTTTCTACGTTCTGCTATTTTTCTTGCAACTAGTAATCTTCTTTGTCTTTCTTTTTGTCTAGCTCTCATCATGGATTTGTAAACGTCAGCTTGTCCTGAGTATACAAATAGTTCTCTTAATTGTTTCTCTAGTTCTTTTGCTTTATGTTCTGCTAGTGCTACCTCAAGCGCATAAGCCTCTACAGACTGTGCAGCAAACACCTTCTTACCTATAGGTGCATGATCTGAATCTGCTTTAGCTTTATCTATTTTGTCTTTTGCATCAAAGAATTGTGCAAACTGAGATGATAACTCTTGGGTGTCCTTACCTAATGCAAGACCTTTTTTGATTATGGTGACTGCTCTTGAGGCAGCAGCAATAGCTACTGTAACTTCTACCATTACTGCCTCTCCTCAATTTAATATCTTCTAAATAAATCTTCAGCAGCACAGTGATCCATAG
>CEUT01011214.1_pt1 | contig 18392 bp, 31 predicted proteins | sample 531401 | NCBI WGS metagenome assembly CEUT01 (sample SAMEA2622821, study PRJEB7988) | marine metagenome | biome: marine biome (ENVO:00000447); feature: surface water layer (ENVO:00002042); material: "saline water (ENVO:00002010), including plankton (ENVO:xxxxxxxx)" | depth 5 m | reverse complement strand
CTTGCATACGCAAGTTTAGTATAAACTACTATTTATATGTTGTCAAGTATGTATTTTGCGATGAGTTCATGACCTTTTTCATTGGGATGACCATACTTTGCTTTGTTATTTCCCATCACTTTTTTGCATTGATTTATATCAAATAAAAAATATTTTTTTCTACGTATCAAGTTTATAACTGCATTATTAAATATCTCTCTATCCATCATACCATATATGTCATGATAATATGTCTCATAATATTTTTCCCAAAATTCATCCATTCCCTCCTTAAATTCTCCCTTAATTTTTCTACCATTTGTAAACTTATATCTTAAAGGATATTTTATCCTAACCCAGTCAATTCCATCATAATATTCCGTCCTATTATTTTTTGTAAATTGTATTATGAACATGTCATATGATGACAAGTCTTTTTCAATTAGGTTTCTGACTATTCTCCTATTGCTACCTCCAGCTTTCGCAAAATTACACTCTATTGCACTCAATTCGTTACAAATAAGTCTACTAAATCTCGTTTTTTTTCTATCAATAAGCTCACACCCTGCTGTAAATGAGCAACCGTCAAAATAAATTTTCATTTTGTGTACCACAATATAAAAAGACCAGGTATAATTATAAAAAACTGAGGAAGAAAATTTAGAACAAGAGCACGTTCACCACTCTTTACTCCCACATATATCCATCCTGCAGCACCTAACATTTGTAGAAAACTATTCCACGGAGTCCATCCCATCACATGATAAATCATAGCGATAGGTATTATTGTTGCACTACACCATTTTATAGTATTAAGTCTCATCTTTTGATTTGTATGCCCACTCTGTAGTATGTCCTACACTCCATTTATCTGAGTTCTCTACCATATAATTTTGAGAGCAAACCTCAAAATCAGGTTGCATTGTATCTTCAGAAATTAAACTCTGATCTTTCCATATAATTCTATTATTGGGTTGCAATGCAAACTGTCCGTTATCTAACGCTATGCAATTGAATGATTTGTGTTCTGGATCATCCTGACTATAATTTGTGTTGAGTGTAGATGACTCAGCGTGACAATTATCTATTGTAAAACAATATTGACCCTTATGCATTTGCTTATCCTTTCCAAAAAACTCGCATCTATTTAATAATGGTTTTTCAATAACAGTCAAACTGTAATCGAAGCAATCCCATATTTGAAGGTGATCTAAAGGCAGTAACTTGTCTGGATCATAATCTGTTTTCCACACAAAAGCACTGATAGGTAACTTGTCAAACAATGCACCATACTCATACAACAATGTCTCAAAATATAACGCCTTGTGTTGTACACTCTTGACCGATATCCATGTGCCAGGTGTGGTCTCACCGTGACCTTTTTTATGGTCATACAAAAACTCTTTTCTCACGTGCACCGAGTAAGGTGGTAGATTGTGTACTAAAAATGACATCAGTGTTTAAGCGATGATTGTAATGTGTCTAGTGTGATTTTCATATTTTTAAAAATTGTACCTAAATCTGCATCTCCGAACCCCATTTCTTTAGACCCTCTCTCTAAATTTTTTTTCATTATTTTTGCTTGAGGGTCATCAGATAATGTCAATCTTGTCCACATTACCTGTTGTTTTTCTAACAATTCTTTGACTGTCTCTATGTGATGCCACTTTGCATCGTCACTCATCATTGGAAATTTTGCTATGACTTTGTACAATTCTCTTTGAAGATCTGTTATATCCTCCATCTCATTACGAACTGTTTCTGACTCAAAAAATTTACTCATGACATCTCCCACTCTTCTGGTATGTAACCAAAGGTTTTCTCAAAATTTTCGTACACATATCCTAATTTATCCTTTCCCATGTCCATTGACTCTTGTGTAATATGTTCTGTGTCTGATTGATATTGATCTCTTAGGTATAAAGGTTCGTTAGGATGATCAGGTCCTAAGTCAGGAGTGTAAACATTATAATGAAGTTTCTTAATATTATAATTAAGAAATTTAGAGAGACTGCTATGGTCTTTCCACAGTTTTTCCATGATAATCACGTGAGTGTTGAAGTGTGGTGCAAAGGTATTATATATTCTATCATACTGTGCATATTTAATTCCTTTGTCGATCCACATCTGTGGTTTATCTTTCCTCTCAATGCCACTCAGTCTATCTTGAAATTTTTTGTTTGTCCCCACTGTCGAGAACAACCTACGTATTGGGTCACGAAATATCATAGTCACTTTCATGTCAAAAGCATTGTTCAATTTATCCGCAATGGATGCTACAAACTTTGATGTCAAACCTGCATAATGATTTGTAAAATCACCTACAGATTGATACTCATCCTTAATATGTTCCCAATGGTTTTTATAATAGTTAATGTAATCTTCAATCGAGTTTGTAAAATAATCATTTGGATGTGATGAGAATAAGTGAGGAAACATTTTGACCTTGATTTCACTTGGATTAGTTTGAATCTTAGTAACTATATTATTTTGAAGAAATAAAAGAAATCTCATCTCTTTTTTATGACCTGTATGTACATACTTATTATCATGAGATAAAGAAAACCATAGTGGGTTTGTAGCAGAGAAGTGAGTTCCTACATTCATTAGAAATTTTATTTTACTCATGTCTCTCCTTTATCAAATTCAATAAGTGATTTCGATACTTATCTTTGTCAATATTTAGAAATGGTATGTACTTCCTAATTTTCATACCAACAACCTTCCACACTGGATCTTTGAGTTGTCTATCATAATCTTTACAGTATCCAAAAAGTTTTTCATAAACACACATCTCCTCCGCACTTATATTACCTGCTAGATGTTCCTTGAGAATAGGTGGATGACCATTTGATGCATCAAAAAATTCATCGTAGGTATATTGATCTAAAAATTCTTCTGACTTTTGTTTGAAGTGATAGAATAAACTTTCATTCCTTTTTTGCCACTCTTTGTAAATGGTTTCACCAGACCTGATGATATTTCCTATCCATAATCCTTGTGGATCATCTGTGTTTACAAAATTTGCAAGGAAGAAATTCCTTATCTCAGGATCCTTATACTTTCTTGACATTTTTTCAAAAAAATATCTATCTTTTCTTTTATAGAAGGAATCTATTTTTGCTCTTGATTTCCCTCCATATTTTTGGTAGTCATACTTTTCCTTGGTAAAGTGATTTTTATACGCAAGGTACTCTTTGTAAGTGTCAAATGGTGTCAATGTAGGCAATGGATTTTTCCTCAAATAGAAAGAAACTTCGCTTTTGAAGTTCTCTTTAAGTAATTAAGATTCATAGCGTTACCCTTGAGTTTTTCTTTCATGGGTTTAGTAATAAGTTTAGATACAGATTCAATCTCAATACTATTTTGTTCACAGTAATGACAAATTGCCTCTATGTAATTCATACCATTATTATTCTGGACAAGGTTCTCAATGTCATTAGTGAACTTATCTTGGCATAGAAATTTATTTTTTAATACTGATCTCATCTCCGCTTTAGTTGCCATTGAGTTTATCCTCTACAAATTTGTTGATGTACTCTACAAGAAGTCTCATATACTTAAGTTTATCATACTCTTGATAAACTGTCACCTCTCCATTTTCACATGTCATGAGTATGACAAGTTTCTTTACAGGAATACCAGTCCTTTCATAAAACATACAGGCATATGCTGCTGCCTGTACAAAATAGTTTTGAATCCAATCCTTTGGTTTAGGTTTAGCTGCTGTTTTGAAATCTATTATTGACAACTCACCATCATACTCTGCAATACAATCTACCGTGCCTGCAACACCCAACTCGGTAGAATAGAGACTTTTTTCAAGAGCGTAAATGTTATTTATCTTTTCTAAAGATTCTTTTGCCTGCAAAAATAACATTTTTGAACCAGGTGTATCAGGATCTACGTCCTTGTTTAGTAAGTGACTTTCTATTAGAGTGTGTACTTTGGTGCCACGACTTGTGGATCTTTTAGTTATCCTATCTGCCTCTTCATTACCAACCCTCTTTCTCCAATCAACAAAAATTTGTTTATTGAAATGTGAGGTCACAGAGGTGATAGACACCATTGGTCTACCCTCCACTGTGTAGTATCTCACTCCATCAATAGTCTTCCTACTCAAAGAGGGAAGATCACATTCCACATGATTGAACATCACATACCTAACTCAATTTTACTTACAAGATAACTTTTAACAAGACCTGACCTTACGATGTCATTGATATTGAACTCAACCAAGTCAAATTCAGGCATGCGTTGAATGATTTTTTGAAAATCTAAGATGCCATTTTTTTCATTGGTCTTTACGAGATCCGTTTGTGCTGCGTCACCACAGAACATGATTTTGCAGTTCTCTCCGCACCTTGTCATTATACTATCTAACTCATGAAAATTCAAGTTTTGAGACTCATCTACGATGATAATTGAATCATCAAGTGTTGTTCCACGTATGAAAGAGGTTGACCAAAAGGTTACGCTCTCCTGTGTTTTTAGATTACCCCATAACATCTCAAATTCTTGATCAGTGGGTAACTCAAACATATATTTTACCATATTTTTATATGGTATTTGATATAAAAATGATTTATCCTCATGATCGCCAGGTAAAAACCCTATCTCCCTTGTTGATACAAGGGATCTTACCAATACTACTTTGGTGTATGGAGTTATGGGATCCAACACATCCCTCAGTGCGTTATACAAGGTTATAAAAGTTTTTCCCGTGCCTGCAGCACCATAAAGAAATAAGTTCTTACCCTCTTTATATGCTTCAAAAGCAAGTTTTTGATTCGTAGTTATAGGTTCAATAGGAACCATCATGTCTACATTATATGGTTTCTTTCGCTTCATTTGTTTAATTGTCATACCAGCACCAACGCTGGTAGCCATTTTCTTTTTTCTTGCTGGCATTAGAAGTGAGTAGTTTTCTGAGGTTTTACATTTGAGCCTGGTATTTGTGATACCTTAGACAGAACTTCATTCCATCCGCCATCAGTTCTTGAGTACACATCTCCTGTGCCACTCACCACTCCTCCTGATCCTTTTGACCAGTCTTTGTCCCAATCAGGGTTGTCTTTTCTCCACTCTTCATACTCTTTCATTGTCATAGACAATTCTTTTGTCTCACCTGTTTTTAGGTTTTTTATTGGGTATGTTGGCATGTGTTATTGCGAGTGATTTATTTATTGAGTCCTGAATAGCAGCACTAAAATGTAGTGGTTTAGCGGTACACATGTTGCATACCTTCTCTGGTATTCTACTATTAGCACAGAATTTTGTCAATTCATCATCATTACAATCAACAGGAACTCCATCCATAATATATTCTTGCCACTCATTAGAGTCCTTTTGTTCAGTCACGGTCAATAATTCTCTCAAAAATGCGGTATTTGGACATTTCCAAAGATAACCATTGTATAACTGAGAATTAGGACAGGAACAAACTTTGTAACTTTTACTGATATTATTATGATTATAGGGGTACACCTTACCGCCTCGTTTTTTTATTGAATCAAACCATCTATCCTTCCCTGTGTGGTGTTCGGTCACCAACACTTTAGGGTGATTAAATTTTTTTATTATGTCCACCACCTCTGGTAAATGCACACTCACTCTCAAGTATATTTGAGGATCATCTAATGCTCTTTTAATCCAAGATTCATTTTGTAACAGAAGTAAACCGTTAGTGTATAGATAGACAGCATTTTTTGTGTGTAATCTGCACTCATATAATATTTCCTCACATCTAGGGTTGAGTAAAGGTTCGCCACCTATAATAGATATCCTATCTATCTCCAATCTTGGTAAGATAATTCTTATATCTTTTAATAATGCATCGGTGTCCAACTTACTTGCAGCAGAGAAATAATTACTGAAGTGGTTGCAACCTTTGCATGACAAATTACAACCTATGGTGGTGCTTATGTCAAGAATGCTCAGCTTGGGCAAGATAAGCAGCTCCTATACTAGTGCCTCCATCAGTTGAGATGGGTTCAGCATAAATTTTTCGACCAAGTTTTTTCTTTAGCATGTAGTTGACAGTACAATTCAAGAAGCAACCACCAACAAGTATCAAGTTCTTTTCCGATAGATTTGCCAGCTCAAGTGCTCTTGTTTCCCACTTTTTTTGCACTCTATAACAATCACTAAGTCCATAAGATGCCTTTCCCATCACCTTTCCAGCGTCCATGTGATGCCAACCATGTCTAATACAACATAATTCAAACTCCTTGCCAATACCTACATCATCTTCATCAAAATATTTTTTATGTACTATATCCCATGATGGTAAATCAAATATGGTTTCTGTCTCTATTTTATCATTCTTAGAACCATTTGCATCCACCACAATAGCAACGGCACTATCAAAACCAGACCTATACCATGCACACGCAGCATGGCATTTATGATGTAGATGTCTGTAATCACAAACTCTAGCGTTAGGAAACATTTTTATCACCTTTCTCAACTCAATTACAGATTGTAATTCTTTTGAAGGTTTATCCCAGTAAGCGTCTGCTACTGCTATAACGTCTATATCACATGTTATGAGGTGTAATAGTGATTTAATTGAATTGCTGTATTTTTTTCTATTAATTCTCTCTGATTCAACATACAAATCTATCACACCATTTTTCATGATGCAGATGGATGCGTTGTTAGATAAGTTTACTCCTAATATATTCATAAAAACTTAAGGGTCAAAAAATTTCCCGAATTTTTTTTCCCAAATATTTGAAAATAAAAAGTCATTTTCCCCTGAGTTTACCGATCTCTGGGAAGTAAATGTAATCAATGTCGCTACCCTCTAGTGTTCTGATAGCATCCTCTGGTGTCTCAACCATAGGTTCACCTGCTAGATTAAACGATGTGTTTAATAGTATAGGAATTGATGTGAGTTTTTCAAACTCTACTATCAAATCATAGAAGTGTTGGTTCTGTTCTCTTGTAACAGTTTGTACTCTACATGTGTTATCAACATGATTTATCGCAGGTATATTGTCCACCCACTCTTCTCTCACGTCAACAGCAAAGGTCATGTAAGGTGACTCATCCAACCCTGCCATGTCAAAATATTTATCTGCATGTTCCTTTAAAACTGTGCCTGCAAAGGGTCTGAACCCTTCTCTATGCTTGATAGTATTGATCTTATCTCTACCTGCTGGATCTCTTGGATCATAAAGTATAGAACGATTACCTAATGCTCTAGGTCCTGCCTCTGATCTACCTTGAAAAATTGCTATGACCTTTCGATGCTCCATTGAATAAAATTTACCTGAGTCAATGTCTACATCTCTCTCACCGAAAGCTAACAAAGATGCTACTTGTCTAGGATTGATAGTGTCACCATCAATATCAGACAAATCATATTCAGGTCCTAGGTAAATTGTTTTCATAACCAACAAGGTTTTCTAGAAGGGTCACGTAGATAGTTATTAGAGACCCAAGGTTTAGATGCAATATATCTTTTGTAGGCAGTGAAGATGTCAATAGTTTTATCATGCTTGAACTGATCAGGACCTGCAAAAGTAAATGTTGATGGTGTTTTATAGTAACCATAAGGTATTATACTTTGTGCTTCCTCGATAGTTTTTTGACAACTATGCACCTTATTATATCTATGTGTATATTCTTGACACAATCCTATACCATGAGCAACTAACCACCATGTATTGATGAGAGATTGATTTGCCCAAACTGTACAAGGATGATTACGAAATGCACCTTTCTCTGTCTTGTATGGTTCGCCATTGATTCGATGTAACTGACCATAACTATGTCCCCACTTATCAGAGCAAACAATAGATAGCATCTGACAAGTCTCTAATGGCATCTTGACGACATGTTTGTCAGGTAGTACCTGAGCAGAGACATAGGGTGAAGGATCGGTGACAAATATATTCATTCATTTGATCTCCATTGTTTTCTCATGCTAACATATGTCTCATTTTTTGCAACTAAATCCCTAACTTTCTTAAATATTTGTGCGGACTTAGCATACTTATTTGTAGCATGATCTGGATCTTGGGGTCTTACTTTTCCTTCGGCATCATATTTCTTGCCTGTCTTATGATTGGCATATCTCCTTGACCTCGTAAAACCCATCTCTAAAAACTTACGACACATATCCATACCAATAAAATCTTTTTTATCTTGGTAGTCTTTATACATACCGTAGATATGATTGGAAGATTTTACTGCAAGTTCTGGAGTCTTGAATCTCCAATAAGGGCATATATCGTGAGTATAAGGGCGAACCAATAGCACTCCTTGTTCTCCCCTTCCAATGCGATAAAGTTTGCGATTTTCTTCAAGTGAAAAGTCAATCCTACTATAATCGAGGTCATAATTAAATTCCTTCATAGTTTTTTGTATCAGATGTATCTTGGAGTGAAGTTTACCTTGTCCTTAAATTGTAATGCGGGATCTGATCTTATAGGATCGTGATCCTTTTCACTCGGAAGTTTTCCTGTTGCCAGATAATCAACAACATCTCTACAACCTAAAAGGTATGCTATTGTTTCTTTATTTTCTGGACTTTCTTCTTCCAATCTCTTGGTAAGTTCTTTCATAAGTGCCTCTAAATTTTCAGTAGGTTTCTTATGTAAATCAATATTATACTTATTACCATCAACGGTAAACCTAAACTCTGTTTGTGTCATAATACAGTTATAATTCTACTAGATCTATCGCAAATCCATTTTCTGACTTCTTGTGATTTAAATCTACGATGTAAATATTCTACTGCCTTTCTTGGTTCTGCAGCATCACCACAACAAAAAATGTCACACTTTGCAATACTATTTTCAGGCCATGTATGTATGCTTATATGACTCTCTTCAAGCAAAGCATAACCTGTAACACCTTGTGGGTCAAACTTATTTGTATCAATTCTTATGTAAGGTGATTTAGCAATTACCGATGCATTTATAAGACTATCCTTTATAAATTCCTCCTCATTAAGAAGGTCATAGGGGCAATCTATAAGGTCAAATAAGATGTGTATCATAATGATGTAGTAAAGCAGATCCTATTGCGGTGCCACCATCGTACGCAATTGGATCGACGTATAAATTTATGTCTAACTCTTTTATTATACTTTGATTTGCTGCACAATTCAAGAAAAATCCACCACTCAAGACAACATTACTCTTTCCACTCAATTCTATTGCTTTTCTCACCATAAAAATTGCATGTTTTTCTGCCGATTTCTGTAATCTATACGCTAAGTCCTCCCATCTAAGCTCAGCACCTGTGTATTTTGTTGTGTTGCCATCTGGTTTGAACATAGTGCTACACAAACTATGATCATACTCTTCATTAAATATGTCAGCAGGGACTGCGGAATGACCGTAGGCAGATAGACCCATGGTTTTACCTGCCTCTATCTCTTCAAAACCACAATAACGTGAAACATTTCTAAACGCCTCACCAACACTGACCCTATTACTGTAAAGATTACCTTTATACCAATATGGTTCATCCATTAAGTCTGTCTCATCCTCACTCCAAAAGGTAGAGTAATGTTTGAATAAGGGTGTAAACTTACCAGAATAATCATAGATGCTTTCTATCTCTGCATACTTAAGAGAAACACCTACATCACCAAACCCTGATACTCTTGACACACTATCATCTGTGTAGTAGGATCCCTTACCATCCATCACTACACACACTGCATCATCGAATCCAGAATTATAAAATGCATTTGCAGCATGGCACTCATGATGCCTTTGTCTATAATCTATAATAGATAAACACCCTTTTGACTTTGCAATTTTACAGATTTCGTTTTTTGCTTTAGTTCTTTCAAGGTATCTTTTTTTATTATTTCTTGTAAAACTATCACATATGGCAAGAGCATCAATGCTAGAATCAATATACTTATTGGTAAGAGTTTTCGCACTGACATCTCTTTTAGATCTTGTGACACGTTCCTCCTCTAAGTAAAATTCTATCTCACCATCATTTAATATAACAAGCGAACCATTTTTTGCAAGATTTATTCCTGCGATTCTTTTTCCCATTCCAATGCCTCACTAACAGCAGGAAACTGCTCAACAAATACATCCTTAACTGCTTTAGCAATCATCATGTGCTCTTTCTGAGTGCCATGTGCAGATCTTAAATTTATATAGTGTATCCAAGAACGACATGATCCTGTCATATAAATTTTAGTTGGCGTACAAAGTGGTAACACCATTCTAGCACACTCTTTTGCAACACCACACTCAAGCATCTGATTATATAATGCAGAGGAAGAACTGAATAAAGTTTTCATTTGCTTATTCAATTTATCTACAATCTCAGGATCTAAATCATCAATAGAGTTCTGTCGATTTTTTGTATCTTGTCTTCTCAATTCTGGTAATGCAACTGCCTCAAGCAATTTAGTGTCAGCATACCTTTGACTAAATTCTTGAAAAGTAAATGATCTGTGTCGTAATATTTGTGCTGCGATTGCACGGGTGGTCTCAATTTCTACCGTCATGGTAGATTGCTCAAACACAGACCAATGGTTGTGCTTAATGCAATACTTTAATAGTCCAGCATATTTTTCGTTCTCTTGATTAGAAGGATTAGATACTCTGGCAATGTATGCCATCGTCTGTTCAGCGTCAGGAGTGATGCTTACTAATTTTACTGTCATGTTTTTTGAATTAAAAACTTCTTGATGTCGTCATATTCTAGCACATAAAATTTTGATTTATTTTTATGTTGTGCTAACATTTTTTCTAATCGATGCTTGCCATCAAGTAGTCTATATTTTTTATTGAATGGATTAGGTGTATCTATGCACAAAATAGGAGGGTAATTTATGTTACAATTATGATACCTTACTCCATAACAACAAATACATTTATCTCTTCTCTGCTCCATAGGTAAATGCATACCCTTCCATGCAATATCATCAAACAATACGTCTTGCAACCTATCATCTGTCAATAGGTGTTCTATATGTTTTAGTTTCAATACCTGCTCATGTTCTGATAACCTCCAGTCACCGTAGGCACTGACGATACATCCATGAACTCCACGTAGATTATGCATCAGAGTTCCTCATCAAATTCAATTGGTTCAATATCATCATATCTATATGATTTTTCGTCTGAAAATACCTCTGCTTTCAACGCACCGAGTAGTATCTCAAGATCATTTACAATAATTTTTAGTTTATCTCTGTCCATAAAAAATAATGTAGGGGAGGTTGGATTTCTGTATACCAACAAAGAACGGGCATTACTACAGAGTAAAAAACGTTCTTGCCTGAGACCCGACTGGTAAGTCGATTCACCGAACGGTGCAGCACCACCTGTGTCTCATCACCTTATCCAGCGTTTGCCAGAAAGATTATTCAGTCACTCCCACGTAACCGTCGTTACTCATTTATTATAGCACATGCAAATATATTGTCAAGCTTTATATTCAATTGGTTCTCCCCAGTGCAGTGGCAAACTTCCAAAAGTTTCCTTCCACTTTTCATAAACAAAATTATATTTTTTTCTGTAGTACCAATATATGTCTGGGGTAAGTTTTAGTAAGTCTTGTGCATACGCTTGACAGGGAACATCTTTGTCAAACTTTACAAAGTGACCTTTGTCTGGTGCATACAGGTTTTTCCACAAGTCTGATTTTTTGATGGGGTGTTCTAAAAATTCAGATAAAACCGTCACACCGTCTCCTTCCCATAATTCCTCCATGACAATGCAATAGAAATTATCCTTAAATAATTTACGAATCGTGTTTATATCATACACATAGTCATCCATGCGTAATGAAAGAGGTAATATATGTCCCTCATTTTTATGAATATTTGCATCCTGTATCTTTTGAAATCTATAAAGATAATTTGCGAAAGCACGACGTATAGGATCTCTAGCGATGCATAGAACCTTGACATCAAATTCGGATTTGAGTGTCTTTGTATATCGCTTAATTGATTCAATTTTATTTTTAAGAGGTTTAGTTTCTTTTTTTCTATAATCATCTAGTCTTACACAACGACCCATGTAAGCATCACCTACAGACTTGTAACCTTTGGTAATAACATGATCATGAAGTGCATGAAAAAAATCCATGTACTTTGAGATTGATGGATTACCAGTGACAAGTTTAGCAAGGTGATTATTGGAGAAATCATCAAGAGGTTCAAGATCAACTCTAAGATTCATTCTATGGGTTGATGGTTGATAAGATTTGTAGTTTTCCCAAGTGCCTTGAGAGTGCTTTTTATAAATTTTATCAGCATTATTATAAGACGCATTTGTATAAATCAACTCATTATTTTTCCATTTAGGTCTTGATAGGATCTTAAAAATTTTGGTGTAACCAAAGTGAGCGTACTTAAGGTTACGCTGAAGAGTGTAAATAAGAGGAGAGGTTGCAGAGTGACCCCAACCACAAAATAATAACATTTTTGGTTTCATGTTAGTGAGACCTATCAGTATAATTGTTCGTTATTGGCATGCTTATCACAGTTCATCAACTCTTTATTATGATAATTTATATGCAGTAACTCAACAAGAATAAAAAACCCCACTAACATGATGTTACATATTGTTAGGGGGTGAGTAATAATTTTAATCATTAGAAGTAAAAAAGGAGGTGCATGACACCTCCTATGAATCAACTACAAGGACTTGCCTTGCTCTTGACTTTGATGCCACGATACATTAGATCATGACGTTGACGCTTTACATTCTCTTCAAGAATTTTTGCGTTGTACTCTTCAGTGTCATACTCGACACCACGATAAGTGACTTTTGCCATTGGTTTTCTCCAAAGTAGTAGGGTGAATACCCGTTCCTTCAGTCAACTTGTGCGTCCCATTGGGATGAACGATCCGTTCCGAGTCGGCTTACTTGCGTCCTTTACAGGATGAACGTATGTGTTGATTATAACACATTCATATTATATAGTCAAGTTATCTGTCTCTCCATTTTATTTCGTCACCAAACGCTTGCTCTACCACACTACGTGTTATTTTATACTTACTTTGAAGGTCACCATCTTTTGCAAGACATATTACTTCTGCCTCATCAGCATGGAGTCCCTCTAGGAGTTGAAGAAATAAAGTTTCTCTTCTCATGTTAGAGAGTTTATCATTTCCTCCTCTAACGTAATTATATAAAGTTCTCCACTCGTGCACTAATCTAGTGTGCCCCACTCCAGCAGGAGCATCATTACGTTTGTAAGGAACATCACCCTCAGGCACTGCACTGTCAATCCCTTTGTCAAAATTCCAAATAAGAATTGCTTTTACATCGTCACGTTTGTATTTTGATAACAGTTCAACTTTTTGTGCAACTGTTTTCTTCCCATGTACTGCTTTAAAAATTTCAGATACCAAGGGATCTTTTGGTAATTTAGCCATAATTAATCATCATCATTTTCTTTTATATCACCCTCGAATCTTATAGCAAGAAGTTCATCGGGTAATGGATTCCCATTAGCATCAAACATTTCTGGATGGGAATATTGTATAGTTGTGTCTTGTATATATGCTCGAACAAGATAACCTATCACAAGACCTAAACCTAGTGTGAGAATACCCACTGAAATTGATAGTGCGATGATTGCTTGTTGCATTTTAGATCTCCATTGTTTGTACTTGAGTTGCTCTCCAGTTTTAGGGTTCCTCATCAAAAGTTCGGCACCTTTATTTAGATCACCTAAATCAACTTTTTTCTCTGGAGGTATTGTAGTGTTTCCTTGCATCCACCTATGTGTTTTGCGTCAATTTGTACTTGCGGAAAGGTTGCACCCTCACCAAATTCTTCATAGAATGCTTTTTTATCAAAATGTTCACCGAATTTATATTCTGTTATTGATATGTCCGTAGCATTGAAAAGTTGTTTGACTCTATCACACCACTGACAATTGTCTTTGGAGTATACTACTGCTCTCATTTTAGTAAGGGTAGACTTCTGGTTCTGTAAGTTCAATTACAATAGTATCTAGGACTCTGTGAAATGACTCTGACATAAGACGATAACCTGTGCCGACATAAATTTGACCTAAAACCACAGATGCAGTTGCAATCCCCCAAAAATAATAATAAGTTCTACTCTTCTTTTGCCTTGGTTTCATTTATTTTAATATATTTCCTCAACATTTTAGCATACTTTACGTCATCTGTCGTGTATAAATCAGGGTTTTTTTTTGCTCTCTTTATAAGTTTCTTTGCTGCTTTTTTATCTTTCAACATATTTTAGCGGAGTACCTAGTATTTAGAAATAAAAAAGACCCCTTACGGAGTCTTTTTATGAAAGTTTTTTAATTGAATTACCTCGATAAAATTGATCTACACGTTCGCATACCATTTGGTTCGTTTTCTAAGTCGCAGATACACTCAACATATTCTGTCAGTTTATCTGATGTGTTGAGTTCCTGCTCGTTGAGTTGCCAATAAGCCAGTTGATTGTGCGATATAAGATTGTGAGACATCACATCCTCCGTGTTAGAACTGTTACTTGATCATAATATAGAAGTCTGGTTGCATCCTGACCTCCTAAGTTCTAATATTATATATGGGAGAAATGTGGTTGTCAAGACCTATACTTCACAATAATTTATGCCTAATTGGTGTCAAATTTGATGTTGTTATTATCTTAAACATGATGTCACAAAAGGTCTAATCATATCTGCCATTTGAATATGTCCTTCCTTTGTTGGGTGTCCTGAATATGGGTTCACTATTTTTTTATTTACCAAGTAATTTATTCTTCCACAATCATTAAATCCTTTAGACCAACTAAAATGATACCTATCAGTTAGATTATTGAATCCATTATTTTTTGCTAATCTAGACAGCATATCTCTATACTTTCCATCACCATATAACATATTCTCTGGATTAGATTCATACTCATGATGATTGAGTGTGTCATACCACAAAACTCTTACACCTTTCATTTTAAAATAATCATTCCAATGTTTTATCTTGTGGTATAGTCTTCTAACCTCCTCCTCATGACTATAAAAATTCTTGACAGTTGCTTTTATAATCTTACATAGGTCACCATTTATAGGTTTACTAGGATCATCCTCATTTTCATTACAAGTAGCAGCATGATTATAAAAATAACCTTTGTATACATTTTTTCTACGATGCCATATCTCATTTCTAGCAGTAGATGTTATACCCCACAATACAATATCATCTTTCTTAAATTCAAACTCATCTGCCTCCCTAAACTGTCTTTGATTACTACTACCACCTCTTGAAAAATTTATATTATGAAGATCAAATTCTTTTGCAAGTAATCCCCTGAAAGAATACTTGCCTCCTATCTCTACGGACTTTCTCAGGTCTTTATAATCATCAAGAGACATGCCTTCTTCATATCCAACACCTATACCAAAAGTCCAACTACATCCAAAAGTTACTAGTCTCTTCTTCTGATCCGTCGCTGGTAGAGATCTGTTTAGGATAGTCAATGAAGTCATGATCTATCAGGAAAATAATCTACAAGTGTTCCCTCTCTATCTAAATCACTCGTTATACAATGCAATCCACCATCCCAAAAATAACGATGTCTAAAGTTTATCACATGAGGTGTAATATTATACCTCTCAAAGGCATCAAAAACTTGTTTGTTATAACCATTACATATAATATTATGCTCATCTATGGATAGCATGTTCACATCAAAAACAGATTCCTCTACGTAAGTTACCCAATCACCTAACCATGTGTCAATGTAATCAACTAGATCTTGATTGTTTTCTTCGCCAGGTATCCACCACTTACCTTGGTTCTTTGACTTCATTTTTAAAAATGGTTGAACCTTAGTCCAACTTTCACCTCTCAAATGCACTACCTCCCAATCAGGAAATGTTTCTTTGTAAAATTTAGCAGGGTTGATAGAAATAATAAGACCAGGACATACAGGACACATAGCACCATCACCATGTCCAGCAATACTAATACCATGAACTCTATAGTCAGGGAACATCCTTCTCCATTTTTTCATGAATGATTCCTTGTTCCATACGTTCATTATGTTCACATAATTGAAGTATAAATCTTTTCCTATCCTCCATAAAGCAGCAGTGTTTATGTACTGATCATAAACTACCTCTACATTATTTTTATCTAACCATTTTTGTGTAGATTGCCATGGATAAAACTGTTTGTTACTTGGAAACTTAGTCACCGATCCAATAGTATTCATCTCTGCTGCCATTATAATTTTCTCCACCTCCTCTCTATCAATACCCTGCATAAAGTGTAAAAAATAATTACGCATATCATCTCTTTTTCTAAAAGAATCATAAGATTCTTTCATGGAGATTGGTCTACCTGGCAATAATAAGTCTTCAAAATATTTTGCCAGTGTCTCCTCTCTCAATACATCAGTCTTATTTCTCCACGGTGCATTTTCATCACCGTTCATCATGTTCCAATACAACTGATTGACATCAAAATTCTCACCCCAATCAGGACCAGGCATATAAAACTTATCTCCCACAGATGCACTAAAATCCCTAGGGCACATTGGTGGTGGCATATTTACTATGCCTTTATCATCACAATATTTACTTTTATCATCAGATATATCTAAGCGAATTACCTCTACATTAAACTCTTCTAATTTACCAATGAGTTTTTGATAGTCTTCTTCGGTTTCTCGTGCCACCCTCTGCATTGGTTCACGTACAGCAGGATTAGATATGTCATCATAAAATTCTGGAGGATAACTTCTACCCACTATACATGCTTTCAGAGGATCCCAAGGTTGATGTACGGTCATATATATATTGAGCATTATTATATAATTATGTATACTGTTCACCAGCACTGGGATCCCTTGAAGGTGTGTGCCGTAGGTAGAAGTTATCCTCCAGAATTTTATAGTAGAATACAAAATCCAAAAGTAAGAAACGTACTAGAAAGGATAGCAATAGAAACTGAAGAGGACTATCAAAAACTTATTAGTAAACTAGAAGAGTTTAATGTAAAGGTTCTAAGAACTGATATATCAGAAGACCCAGAAGTATATGTAAACAATGGTATTCTAAATGTGCCTCCACCTATGTGTCCTAGAGACTTTACAGCAATGATAGGTAACACATTTTATATGCCTGGATATAATTATGGTGATAACTTTGATGTGAATGATATTATAGTTCAAATATTTGAGGACATTTATCATTCACAAGGTAATAGTACAACCTATACTATATCAAAAGAGATTGAAGATTGTTTAGAATCAGATAATAAACTATCACCTGAAGAATCTTTTAAGAGATTGAAATCTAGAATGTCGAGGGGGACAAAACAAAATCAATACATGAACTCAGGTGTGTTTGGTAATAAAACTAACCTTGTTATAAGACTTCCTAATGGTAACAAGAAAGGTATAGGTAAACTAAAATTTTTCATAGACTTCAAGGGTATCATTGAAAAAATAATTGCTGCACAAACACTGACCATTGGATCTAACTTCAAGTTCCCAAACAATAAAAAATTCTATGCTTTCTCTAGCATACAAAAATTCCTACAAGATAATAATGTTCCTATTGTATATGATACCTATGTAAACTCAGCATCAACAACAAGAATCGGAAAGGATTTATTCTTTGCTTCTATGAACATTGTAAATGAATTCAATAAAAATTCTTTCAAACAGAAATGGGTAAAACAATTTCCTGATTATAATATCCATCCTGTAACAGTGGATGGTCATAGTGATGGTTCTTTCTGTCCTGTAGTTCCTGGTCTTATAATAGCACTAAGAGATGCTCAGAATTATAAGGAAACATTTCCTGATTGGGAGGTAGTTTACTTAGAAAAACAAAGTTGGTCTAAGGTAGCATCTTTTCTGAAAATGAAAAAGAAAAACAAAGGTAAGTGGTGGATACCTGATGAAGAAGATAATGATGAACTTATAGATTACGTAGAAACATGGTTGAATGATTGGGTAACTTACGTAGAGGAGACAGTATTTGATGTCAATATGTTAGTGATAGATGAGCACAACGTTATATGTAATGGATATAATAAACAGGTGTTCGATGCTTTTGAGAGATATAATATCACACCACACATTGTAAACTTTAGACACCGTTACTTCTGGGATGGTGGTCTACACTGCATCACATCAGATATATCAAGAGAGGGAGAACAGAAAAACTATTTTGCATAAAAAAATACCAGGAAATTTTTTCCTGGTATCTGTAATCTAAAAGTGAATTTTGATTTAACCTATTGCAGGTGCAATCAAAGCAACTTGAGATGTCTCAGCAGCTGCTAAGTCAAGTGGGAAGTTGTGTGCATTTCTTTCATGCATAACTTCCATACCTAGGTTTGCTCTGTTCAAGACATCTGCCCATGTTGGTACAATTTTACCGTTTGTATCTACTACAGACTGGTTGAAGTTGAAACCATTTAGGTTGAATGCCATTGT
>CEUT01032233.1_pt1 | contig 18416 bp, 35 predicted proteins | sample 531401 | NCBI WGS metagenome assembly CEUT01 (sample SAMEA2622821, study PRJEB7988) | marine metagenome | biome: marine biome (ENVO:00000447); feature: surface water layer (ENVO:00002042); material: "saline water (ENVO:00002010), including plankton (ENVO:xxxxxxxx)" | depth 5 m | reverse complement strand
AGCAAATTTTTTTTAACATTTTTTTAATTTTTGTTTCTCTTTGTGTTCTTTGAGTATCTGTAACTCTGATTGATTACTTGGAAGCCACTTACCTGAAATGATGTTTTGTTTAATCTTTTCGGATATTTGTTTGTAAGTTTCCTTTGCGTCTAGGTTTTTACATCCATGTCCAGACGTAGAAACTTTTATTATTGGCTGGTCGCTCATTATTACTGATTGGTCAATATCTCCCCTGTTAATTCGTTAAACCTCACACTTCCCAGCCATTCAACTTTAAGGGCTAAGTCAACTTCACTGATCCTGACATCCTCTGTCTCGCCTGTCTCACGGTCGCCGCCCATGACCACACCAACACCAGCTAAGGGCTGAGGTGTAAGTTCTTTAAGTGAGAAGGCTTTTTGATTGTCTACATACAATCCCTCATCGTTGACATACAGAACATCGAAGTTGTCGAACGTGCCAGCAGCAGAAAAGTAACCTCCTACTGCTTCTTGTATTTGTGTGATGTCCCCCTTGGTAAACATCTTCTCGTAGATGTTCTGGAGGAACGGATCAATGATTAGTGCTTTTACTTTTTCTGCCATATTTCTTCTACCTTTCTTATTATTTCATCAGCTTCTTCTTCTGAGAGTATCCAAGTGTACGGACTTGCGTCATTGTCGTAATCTTCAGCTAACTCCTCGATGTGATCCATGTTGGCCTTAACATAACCCAAGGCCCAAATGATCTTGTCTTTTATTTCGTCTGCCATAATGCATCCCTTGCTACCGCTGCCGCGAATTGGCAGCGTGTGTTTTGTTCTATCTTCTTTAAGGCTTCAGCCATTGTTGACTTGTCCTTCCTTAGAATCGCGAGTCTATTTTTGACCCTCAGTTCGTTTGTTGTGTTGTTGTTTATTACTGTCATGATCTACGATTATTGTTTCATTCCAAAAAGAAAACCTGTGGTTTGCCTGTCTTGCTTTACGCCTGTTCATTAAGTCTCTTATCCACTCAGGAAAAACATAACACTCATTACGTTTTATTTTTCTCGTTGGGTCTAAAGGGTGCTTCTTCTTACGCTTCCTCATTCTGATAGTTCATTCCAAGTTGCTGCTACAGTGCTGTCACTCCCTACCAAGTGCTTGATCACCTCTCCTTTAGAACTACATTCCCTGATGCCTTTCATTCCCATATTTAGGAAGTGTTCGTGGTGAGCTACCTCACATGCTTCGTCGGCAGAGTCTGCTGTTACTATGTAACTCTGGCTGTTCTTATAAAAACATTCTACTTTATATTTTTTCATGGCTTTTCCCCAGAGCAAACAGCACATGTTTCAAGGTCTTCACCTTCATCCCCGCCGCTATATGGCACGGTTGGCGTGTCTGTTTCGCAGCCCCTACATTCGCTGCGTCCCCAAGCATGTTTTGCATAAGGATGTTCCCTGCCACTAACATCCTTTGTGCTGGTCAGGAACAGTTCGCAAAACGCCTCGACTGCTGATTGTCCATCACGGGACTTTTGGTATAGCTCAACCAAAAAATTATGCAGCACATCGGAATCCATTAGCCGAATGCATTCTAAGTCCCTCATGTACTGCTCATGCATTGTGTGTCCATTCATGATTCACTTCTCAACCCATCAAGTTCTATTTTGTGGGTGGGTTCTTCGGATTCTGGGTCGGCCCATACAACCAGAACGGGGTTGCCCTTTTGGTTTTCCAGCAGAATTGCTGCTCCACTTGTGGGGTGTCTGTATTTATTACCAAGGTCGATCTCGACTCCACTACTGTCTACATATGTGAGGACTTCGAATGTTTCATCTGACTCTCCGTAGATGTCTCTAATTGTGATCATACAGCCCATACTCCTTCCTCGGATACAATCATCCGTTGTTGTCTGAAGAATGTTTGAAGAGATGACTCGTCTGTTACCGTGTCTGGCAACACGACATTCGTTTCGCTTCTGATAGCAGAGCGAACGCTCGGATTGAGTGGAGCTTGTCTGAATAGCTGGAGCCTGTCGGCTGATATCGGGCAACTATCAATATCAGAGGTCAAGCTGGTCAGGGGAGGTTTTCCAGCGAGGAGCCGACTGTGCACCTGAAAGGTGTTGGTGTCAAACACATCGCCCTTAGTGACAGGCAGCATACTTCCATCGTGGAAACGGTAGTGAACCCGACCTCGATGTGAGGTGAAGTTGCAGAAGCCATGCCTCCCTTGTGTCCCTTGAAGTGCCATGTTCCTTTCGTGCTGCCTGCCCTTGCTCACAAGCAGGTTTAACCTAGAAGCAATCGCTCGGTACGAGTGGTTGTGCGGATCAATTCTGATACGCCCATCTCTAGCCCATAACACAAACGGTTCATTGTTAAAGACTCGCGGGAAGTACGTTACTGCGAAGTACTTCCAAGTGTACTGCCTGTTATTACCGTGAGTATATTGATCGTATGGAGCTAACCACATTTTCCTTTCAATCGGATACTCTTCATCAGGGGGCAATATGTCCAACAAGGCCATGTATGTGTTGTCCATTCTCATGGAGCCCCTATTCTTCAGTGATATCTTTTTCGTCTTATCAAGATATCCTCCGTACCACTGCATTTGTTTGAGCCAATGCCACGTTATACTATTTGGTGCATTTATTGTATATGTTTGTTCATTCATTTTGTTTTTTCATTTTGTTGTGGACACAAAAAAAGCAGCGTTGTTAAGCTGCTCTTTCAATCCTGTTCTGCTCCCTCGCTCGCAAGAGCGGGGGATTGTTTTATTTAGTTATTAGTTTCCATTTCCTCTGCGAGCTCCTGCACTATGTGCCTGACCCACTTAAGGGAATCCTCATCGAGCTTATCAACCAACAGGTTTCTGTGTAGGTGGCAAGGCACGATGCCGCATTCTGCAAGCAACTGGTCTGCTCCTTCTTCTCCGATCTCTAATCGGTAAACAAGAACATCCCCTCGCTGCGTGTATTGTTCGCTCGATAGTTCCATCAATAATAATCATGTACATATGGTGACTGGTCTAGCGGCTCATCTTTTGCATACTTTTGATCTAGTTCCATTTCTTTTTGATCAAGCCTTTCGTTATCTATTTCATCAATTATTTCCGTAAACTCTTCCTCCTTGATGCCGTACTCTTTAATCAACTCAAAGAGACCCTCAATAATATCAGGGACAATAGCGTATATGTAACACTGAGAGAGTTCATCTATTGATAAATAGCAATCCTGCTTCTCGTCTGTAACAACATCTATAACCTTTCTCATGGCTTCCTTCTTCTCTTCAAGGGTGTACTCAGCAGGTAGGCTCAAGTTACTTTGAACAGGAACCGAGCAGGGCTGATTGTATGTCTTACGAAACCCAGCACCTGCATAGTGATTGGTTTGGTATCCATAATTGCTGCGAGGTTTGTATGTGCTGTGCACTGGCCTACGCTCCACTTTGATCAGGTTCTCCTTCCACTCTTCAGGGAAAGAACTTTCTGATGGCGGGGTAATCAGTTTTTCCTCAAGGGCAGGGGATATGAATCTCTTAGGTAGTATGCCATCCCATTCCTTTGGATATTCGAACCACTGTGAGTAGTCGCACCCATACATCACACCTTTCCTGCAAACCCTAGCATGTATGTCATACATATTCTTGTCCATGTTTCCGACAGTAATATGTACACCATCCTGACTGATCTCATTATTGTGATCGACGCTGGATTGAAACGCGCCAGAGCTACAGTGGTGATGAACAGTTCCACATGCAGTGTAGCCAGCAAACCTAGCACGCTGCTTGTCTTTCTCGTCACCATCTATTTCCTTGGCAGTCATGCCAGTGCCATGTTCCTGCGGGAACGCCCAAGCCACCCAATGATTATCTTTTGGGTGGTACAACAGACGCACTTGCGTCTCGGAATGGGTCTCGTCATAAGACCACTTGAAGAACGACAACACCTGATTCCAAACAGCAATAGGTATCTTGCCGCCCTTCCATTCAAGTGTCGGTTCATCCTCGTCTACATCCACGGGTTCGTAGCCATTGTAGAATGGCGACTCGATGGGTTTGTAGACCTTATCTTTGTGTATGATTAGGTTATTCATTTTCCATTTCTTCTACTGTGAGGCCTAACACCTCAGCAATTCTTTCCTTGTTGTTCTCCCACACTTGTTCGTAATCAGTCTCATCTTCTCTATCCCCCCAATCCTGTGCATCGTGACCATCATAATCATAGCTGCTTGAGTCACATGCACCTTCGTCTTCGTAACCATCAAGAACACGCTCATATAATACATCCATTACATCTGATTTATTTCTGCATGAAGATATCTGTTCAGAAGTAATCCTTATTCTGGAACGATAATAATTATCGCAAGCATAACTGGCATTCCCGTATTCTCTTTGCTCCACATCACATCTAAATGACACAACAGTATCCCTTTCTAACTGCTCTTGTCTTTGCCTTGCTTCTTCTTGGATTCTTAGAGTTCTTTCTCTTCGCAGTCGCTGCGCTTTTTCCGCTTCCGTTTCCACCTGTTTGGATTCGTCATAGTTGGCAACTATGTACTGCTCCATGTCTTCCGTTGTAGTTATCACCTCTGGTATCACCAGATTGATAGCGGCCCTTACACTGCCCCTAGTGAGGCGGTTGCTGGGGGCATTCCTGACTAATGCTAATACATTCTCAGGTAGTATTTCTTCTATTGTTTTATCTTTCATCTCGTCCAACTTTTCCCAGTAATTAATAGCTGATGACATCACATCTTTCCATGTTATATCAGGCATGTTGCTTGTTCAGATCATTTACTGTCAGCGTTTCAAACTTGTATGCAGAGTTGCGTTCCAGCATAGGCATGTTCTGTCTCATCTGCTCATACAGTTCAGAGCTACGATCCAGATTTGGGGCAATCTCTGTGTGATACCAGAACAGGTGGAGCATGTGCGCCGCTGCCCAGTAGTTAGCCAATACTAATTGCGGAGTCTCCCTTTGTGCTTCACCAGTACATCCCGATGCATGAACAGGGGAACCTGATGTATCAGTCAGGATGTCAGGGTAATACACTCTCGGATCACACGGCGTATCTCGCCATACACTTTCATAGAAGTAACCATCAGCATCAGTGTAACTGTTGCCACCAATGATCACCTTACAATCAGTACGATCTGCTGTTGTGAGTATCTCCTTACGAGCAGGATGGTTGTCAGCGCAGCCAAAGATAAATGTATTATCAGTTATCTCAGAGTCTGCGCCGTGTGTGTAGTACCTATCTCTAGCACCCACATATCCACCATACTTCTCCTTGATGGCCCAAGCTTTGTTCATATCAATGTGTTCATCGTCAAACAATTGCCTGTCCATATTCTTTTCCTCAAGGATGTCGCCATCCCAGACCTCGATGTAATCATCAGGTCGTAGCTTTTGCAGGGCAGGTATGAGCCATGAGCCCACACCGCCTGCACCTATCACCATTATCTTATCTATTCTCATCTGCGTCCCCTTGTCATTTCTACAAACATTTTAGAGAACTTGTCATCACGATCTCCATATATAACTTTACCGAGTAATCTTCTAGGTGAGTTGATGAACTTCATGACTTCTGATGGCACTGCTGTCTGTCCAATACCGTAATCATCAATGTCTTTTATAACTCTGTGAGTTGTATATAGGTCGGCCCTGTCTATGAGCGTGTCTACATCATGGCAATGGTTTCCATTGTTGCGAGATTCGCCAATAGTATAATCTCCCGTTATCATTCTTGCCTTCACGAAATCAAAAACAGATGTTTGAGTACCGTGCTTGTTGCCAAGCATCTCCATTAGTTGTTCAGTGATTGTCATAATAAGTTGAATAGTTGATCGTGGTTAATAGAATTAATTTCACCGTGACTAAAACTTTGAGAGTTCTCTCTTGGATCACCCATAATACCTAGTTGCTTATTGGATTCTAGGTCGTACCTGAAGAACTTTGTACAGTTTCCGTGCCTATCACTATCAATGTCGGAGTTCCAAGGCGTAGCGTAGAATGAATCAGTGTTCATCTTGCAAGATTCCATTATTGAAATGGCTGGCTTAAAGCTCTCGCCAAAACATATACGACTGTCCTCGTATAAGTTTGAAACAGGCATGATGTAAGTTGTTTTTTCAACATTTGACGGGTCAAACCCATCGCCATCTCCCGCATTGTACATTGCGTACAGATAAGCATTCTCAGGGTAGAAATTACTCCCTGATTTCTTCATGAAGAATGTAAGGAATAAATGTACATGATTGGGAACCACCCACTCAAGAGACAGATTGCTGTCGTCGTGCCCCCTACTGTTCGTAAACGTAGGTGACAGCCACTTTTCAACGTCATTAGATATGACCTCAAACTTTGTGTTGAACCTGAGTTTCTTAAGAGAAGTTGTTGTAATGTAGAGGCCGCTAGATTTCCTAACAGTTAATACTGTTGGGCATCCAGCAACCTCTCCTATCACACCTACATCTAACATTACGTTATCTGCAAGAGTGCTGAGCACATCGTCGCCTCGACCTAATGATCGTGTCGTGTGCGTTACTTCAAAGAAGCCTTCATTACTTACAACGTAATGATTGCCGCTGATTATATCTGAGTATGTTGGCATTTTATATATACAGAAAACCCCCTCACGGAATTACCCATGAGGGGGCGCAGTTCTGCTCCTAAAAGACTAGTCTTCTACAACCAGTCAGGGTTATGCAGCCTTAGAGTTGGCTGCGGTTTCGACCTCGATGGTATCACCATCGCTCACTGCATTGCCCAGAGGCTGAGCATGCCCGTCAATCAGGGCTTTGACATTGCTGCCAAACCCTAATGCGTCCCGAACCTTTCCGAGCACTTGCTCGATTGTGGTTCCTTCTTCGACATTCACTGAAGCAGATTGCTCCAGCCCGTACTTTACTGTGACTATCATAGTAGTAGTAGTATATATGAATGACCCTGCTTAGTTATAGACTACAAAGTGAGGGTCGTAACTCTGTAGAAATTCATTCAAGCTCGACTAACTTCATCGTGCTGTAGGCTAGGGTGTCAGGATGCCAGCCCATTCTGCTCAGCCTCTTGGATACCTGTGGTTTGTTATAGTATTCCTTCAAGGCCTCCAGCCTCATGTGACTACCAACCTTTGAATTAACAATGGTAGTCACCTTGGCTAACTGCTTCTTTGTCAGGACTGTCCTGAGTCTGTCGTCACCCTTTGGCATTTGTTCATTCCTCTCTCAAAGATATCATTCATCTTTGATATTTCTCTCAGTCTCCTATCTGTTCTGATCCTGTCAGCTAAGTCTATTACTATAGGCTGACGCTTCTTATGTTTATTGTCGTTATTAGTGTTCATCGTATTAAAAAGAAAAGCCCCGTGTCTCAGGAGGAAACCACGGGGCTGCACGTTCTAGGTGCACCTGTCTACCACTCAGCAGACAGGAAATAATCGGCACACTGGCGGACTTAGAGGCATGAAAAAAACCCTAGCACATCTTAATAGTGCTACTACCAGAGTGCCTAAAGTCTTACTGGTTCTGCATATATAATTTTCTTCACCTCGATCTGAGGTATGCCCACCTCTTTGTTCTCACTAATCTTGGGCTCACTCCCCAGGATTGCGTATAACATTTCATCGGTAGTCCTGTCGGTGTTCACCCACATAGGTGCAACTTCTATTAAATTAGAACCTGTTATTGACTGGGTTACTGCTCCTTGTAGCCTTGCTATACCAAACTTATAGCCTGCACCGTTCAGGTGTATGGAGTTCTTTTCAAATGGATTCATTGTGCGTTAAAAGGTACTATGCTTTCCTTGTTGCTGGCTATCTTGTACATAGCCGATATAGCCTCGCGATTCAATGAACCAGACTTCAATAGTTCTATAATCATTTCAGTCTGTATGTTCTGTATTGAATCGCTTGCTTTGTGTATCGCACGAATGCCGATCCATTTCTTACTATCTTTTTCGCTCATTTCTCTTTCAGGTCTTTCAGTATTCTGCGTAGCGCAGCTACACCCTTGTCAACAGGCATGACTTCTATACCTGTGTAGTCAAAGAACTGCTGTCCTTTAACAGCATCAACTTTTTCTTTCCTCACTTTCTTCTTCATCATCATTTCCTAATACATCGAATGCTTTTTGAAGTGCTACTAAGTCTTCGCTTGGCTCTAGAGGTTCCAAGAACTTTTCTTGACCTAATACCTTTACCCTTCCTGTTATTAGCCTTCCACTTATACCTTCCCAGTGTCTAGCAGCACTAACTTTTAACAAATCATTAGTCTGCTTAGGTTTCGTCTGTATATTGTGGAACATTGTTATATGTGGATGAGGGTTAACTGAGTTGACATGAACCCTGTGACACTGCTCATTTCGCTTATAGCGATAACACATGTCGTGAACAGTCAACGCCACAATTCCTACATTCCAATTGATTAAAACCCCTCCAATAATCATTTCGATTTCATCTTTTTCTTTTATCTTGGGGTTTAGCATAAGGTTTGGTTCTCCCATGTTTAATGTGACATGGTGTGCCCTTGTTACCCAGCCATCAGGCAAAGTGCCAAAGGTTAGCTTCGGCAAGTCTTCTATAAGCTTTGCCCTGTCTGTTTTGTTTATTTCTACAGCAGTGTACATAGTATTTCTATTACGTCTTCACCTGCTACATAGAAGAACCATGCAGCAGGAATAAAAAAGGCCGAGAGGAATAACCCCTCGACCATGCCCCGAACTATATCTTTCATTCCCCTTTGCCTATTGATTGTAGGTGCTTCTCGAATTTCGGGCCATCTACCCAGATTGTGTGCGACACATCTAAAGGATGCACCTCAGTGAATACATGCTTTCCCTTATCAGTAGGAAACGACTCCGCTAATAAGTCCAATGCTTTACGGAAGCACTCGTTATAAGTCTCCCCTTCACTAGACAAATCGTGCCTATGCTTGAACTCCTCTCCGTTGTCCTTGACAGACAACACCGTTACCAAGAAGTGAACAGTCATCATTTTGATAACTCCTTTCTCCTGCGATCCGCAGTCCTTTCCCAACGTGCCTGAGTCTTGCTCGGCACGTCTACCAATTTGCCACTCTCCAGAGCGGTGGCAATCTCTTTGACCAACTTGGCCAAATCCTCAGAGTTAGCAGCACCTTTAATCTGCTCTCTGATTCCCAATCCACTATTAATTGATAGCTTCATGATTAAATTCAATTCCCTTCACCTTCTTTATAGGGATACCATTCCACGGAGATGTTATCCCCGTTTTGCTTAACGTAGTCTTCAGCCTGAAGTCGGTCAGCTTCCGCATAGGCTTCGGCTTTATTCTCGTAGTCACCCCATGCACCAAGACCGTTGCATAGGATTCTCCAACATCCATTCGCCTGCTCCTTGTTATCGGTCACAGGACTTTCGCATTTCGCGATCATCTCCTGATGAGGGCACAAAAAAATCCCCTAGCCACAATGACTAGGGGATAATGTCGTGTCCTCTTTTGTACCTATCGGCGGTGGAACCCTCTTGCTTTACTCAACCTAGACTATGCAGGCTTTCCTGCATTTATGGGGGAGTATTGCCCCATACTGGTTGAAACCACTAACGAACTATCAAGCTCGCAGAAAGCTGCCTTTCCTCTACATGGTTCCGATAAGCACAAAAGAAGACACGCAGTTGAGAGGGCATCTGTCTGACTGTCACCCAAACAGAGGAGAATACTCCCTAACAACTGCAATGCCTTTGGATTATGTTTTTATGTTGGCTTTTTTTCTGGCCACATCACGCCCATAAACAGCGTGTTACGAGATGCCACTGGCATCCCACTCTGGTAGTCTGTCATCCATGCACAGAGAAACATGGTGACTGCATCTTATGACCTTGTGCTCGTCTAACCGTGAAGGTTCTCTCACGGCCCCTGTCCATAACGATTGTTATTGGGGGCTAGTGGTATCTAGGTGTGGTCGCGTGCATGTGACCCTGTTCATACACAATTTAAGCTGCCGTGCGCTGTCGCGCCACCTACGCTTGGAAGACAGGATAATCTGAAGACAATCCTCCGCAGACAGCCCGAAACTCCCAGAACTACACCCACCAAGATGATGGTTCGTTCTAACAATAACGGCACTGTCTGCTGCCTCTTTCACATAGGCTCGCCACTACCAATCCAACTGGTCACATCAGAAGTCTGTCGCACTACATGGGCATATATGCGTCCCTTTCGTTTGTTCCTTTTCTAAGGCTTCTCACCAGCAAGATTTCGACGCAACATACGATCTTCTGTCGTATGCCCTGCGGGTTTCCCCTAACAGCTACCTGAATATGTATATGGTTTCCCTATATCAGGCTTTGTCTGCGTATGTTTTAGCATCCTAACGGACACCCTCTTGTCTACCCCACACGTCAAACTAATGTGAAGCAGCGCACCTACGCTGGTTTTACACGAATGCACACAGTCACCTGTATGGCTTCCGCATATATGTTGTCCAATGTAATGAATTCCAACTCTCACAGTCAGACTAATCATTATTACTAATGATTATCGTTTGCCCTGCATTAACAGAACAAATGGTAATCATTAAAAAGAGAGGGCAGGGAATGTCCCCACCCTCTCGATGTTATGACCGCTTCGCATACACTATCGTGCTGCGTTCCTTTTTCCTCTCATGCCTTGCCCCTGTCGCTGCTGCCTTGGCATGGCTGGGAGTAACTGTCTGCCGCAACCATGCGGCACGCTGATGCTTGTATCTGTCAGCATCATACATGTCTGCGCTATCTATCGCGCATCGTTGAGCCTGCCCATCTTGTCGATAGACCTGTGACTCAACTATCTGTCGCAAGTTACGCCTTCCCTGTCGGGTTGCGCGTCTCTTGCGGTATCGTTTTCTAGCCATAAAAAACAAATGACAAACAAGCCTGTCGCTTGCCTGTCGTTTGTCTTCAGTTCGTAAATGAAACGAATTGAAAAACAAAAAATAAATGTAAAAACAAAAGAACGGCACGGGCGTGAACCCGTGCCGTATCTTGTATTTTAGTCAAACGCAACGAAGCCGACCGCGTTTGCCTTTTCATCGGCAATCCGCAAGTGTTCGGCTGTATGTTCGCCGCTCATTGCCTTGCGCGTTTCGGTCTGTTTGTACCCGTTAATCCCTCCGCCTGAAAAGCGGCGATTGTAGGAGTACCCCGTTTTGCCCTTGCGGATGTTATCGGCCAAAGCCTTGGCATCCGCAATCTGTTGTTCGGCGGCAAGGTTGCGGATTGCAACAATGAAGCCTCCAGCCTTTTCGAGGTGTACGCTTGCAATCTCGCTTGGCTTTACGCCTTCGCAACCGCAATGCTCAGGAAACTTGAGGGCGAAATGCTTTAGCTTCGCGCCGCCTTTGCCGTCCCAAGTAAGAGACCAAGCCTCGTGATAGGCAACGTCCTCAAACGCCGCCTGAGCGGCATCCTTGGAAGGTTCTATGTACTTGGCTGGCTTAACGTCTGCCGCTTTTGCAGATTGAATTTGCGGCAAATCATATGCGCGAACGTCATTGATGCCGATAGACTCGGAATCAATTCCGCTTTGCAACTTGCGAGCGTGTTCAATGCTGAATTGCTTTTCCTCCATCAGACGCAAAGCGGGAGGCGATGCGACGATGCCGTTGTTACGATAAGTGTCGATTAGTTTAGACATATTATTCATTTGTATTGGTTCCACTAATTCCCCGCCCCATGCGGGGGAGTGTAGTTTCACCGTTCACAAGTGTAATTTTGCGGGGTTGCAATCTGTCATTTTCCTGATGTATGAAAACACCATGCCTTTGTTTAGGAGGGGAAGGGAAAAGGGTAGGGGGTGGGAGCGGGGCCATGCCCCTGTGCTCGATATATATATGTATATGCCCTTGCGCGACTCTAAGCCATTTTCTAGAAACGACTTTTCGCGTATAAACCTATACTGTAGGCTGTCTGGGCTATGGCAGACTTAATTAAAACGCTACAGTTGGCTCTTGAAGAGGTTGCGACGATAGGAAATCAGAAGGCTATTGATATAATAGAGCGAGCTATAGTGCAGGCTAGGCGAATTAATGATCCTAAATGATATCTCTGAAGCCTTTATTCTCTAGAAGTCCCCATGCGCCTAGATAGATTCCCCATTTTGCATCATCTATGTTGTTTGTGTTGACTGATATGGTCTTCATTCCGTAGATGGCATCGTAGGGAATGATAAGAAACTCCCTTGTAGGTATACCGACGAAGATATAAACGTCTATATCGCATCGGTCATGGATAGTTTTTTTAGAGTGGCCTCCTCTGATAGTCCACTTGTAGGCCTTTTCGTTGCCTGAAGGGTGGTTAAATTTGGTGGCAGACTTGATTTGCACCTTATGAATGAATCTGCCTTTAGTTATTATTCTATCGTAAGGAGCGTAGTCCCCTTCTGGGGTGGAGACATACCAGTCACGTTTAATTAATTCAGCAGTGACAATGCATTCAGCGGCTGTTCCTAGCTGCTTGTTATGGTGTGTTCCCATAGCTGTCTACGGGAATGTCTACTATGGGTGAAGCGTCTCGCATCTTGGTGTACTTTGGGATGAACTCAATATTGATTTCACCCACTGGGCCATTCCTCTGTTTGGCAACTATGAGGGACAAGGGGTATGGTTTCCCGTCAGACATGTCAACGTCATTATCCCTATGGAGCATAACTACTACGTCTGCGTCTTGTTCTATTGCCCCTGAGTCCCTGAGGTCTGTTAGGCGGGGTTTACGTTCGTTTGTGGTTGAAGCGCGGGAGAGTTGAGATAAGCAGACTACGGGTACGTTTAAGTCCTTTGCTAGGGCTTTTAGTTGTGATGACCAGTATCCTACTTCTAGGGCTCTGGTTTCAAATTTCTTGGAGGATGATATTATCTGGAGGTAGTCGATTACGATTAGGTCTATGCCTACGTCACGCTTAAGTCTTTTAGATTTGGATTTAATATTATGGATAGTGCAGGTTCCGCTATCGTCGACATAGATGGGGCGTTTACCGATGAGGTCGATACCAGCCTGAATCTTCTTCATATCATCTTGGGACAGGTTGCCTTTGAGAGCGTCACGGTAGTCGAGGTTCATCTCGGAGCAGATGGATCGCATTTGGAGTTGAGCGGCTGTCATTTCTAGGGAGAAGAACAGGACGTTATGCCCACGGGCTGCTGCTGCGTCAGAGATGCAGAGACCTAGTGAAGTTTTACCTACGCTTGGCCTAGCGGCGATGATATTTAGTTCACCCTTGTTGAGTCCTGAGATCATCTGATCGAGGTTGTAAAGGCCAGTAGTGATACCCTTGATACCGCCTTTACGATTGAAGCAATCAGTGAAGAACTCCACGGTATCCTGCCTAATGTCCTTATAAGCCCGTACAGACGTTTCTGAGTCCCTTACCTTGCATAGACCCTCGGCTCTTTCAAAAAGCTCTTCTAGCACCCCTGTAGGCTCAGCACTGGGGTCTTGTGCTATCCTTGATGATACCTCATCGCATAGCATCTTGGTTTCCCGCTTCATTTTGATCTCTTGCAGGATTTCCAGATAGTACGACCAGTTGAGCGGGGAGGGTGTGATGTTCTCGCATTCATCCACGAACTGGATGTTCTGGTGGATATTATTTTCGATGAACTTGCGATTGATGGTGACTTTATCTATCAGCCGATCTCTGTCGTATAGGTCAAGTATCACCACCATGTGGTTATAGCAGATCGGATCGGTGAATAGATTGAGCGGCCTATCTTCCCTAGCAAGCAGCTTGTCTAAGATTTGGGGGTCTAGAAGAATACAACCGATCAGTCCTCGCTCTGCTGTGTAATCTTCAAGGTGGTCTAGCTTTTTATTTTTTAACCTCTGCATCCTCGTTATTTATATAATACTTCTATAGATGTTAAATTGTGTTATAGATATATATATATATATAGATATATATGTGTTAGGAGAATTTAGCCACAGTTGACCCCATTCCACCGATAAAAACGTCCTGAGCTGGGTCTTTTGACTCAACAGTTGGGTTTATTGACTCAACACTTGAGTCATCTGACTCAGTAACTGAGTCTTTAGACTCAACTTGAATTGGGTCATTTGACTCAACTACTGAGTCATTATACTCAACTATTGCGTCAATTGACTCAGTTGTATCTAGGCCTGAGTAGGTGGCGACCTTGGAGCGGTTATTGGTCTTGATGACTAGCTGTTTGGATATCAGCGAGGGCAATCTTTTACTAATTGCTTTGCGAGTCATACCTGTTCTGTAGGACAATCTATTTATAGACATGTCATCTTCACATAACAGGGCGGCGTATATGCGAAAGCTCAGTGGGTCGAGCTTCGTTCGGTTCAGTTGATCTACTGTCATTGTAAAAAAAGACCCCCTTGCAGGCCTGAATGCAGAGGTCGGCTACTAGAAAAGCGAGAAACTAGCTAAGCCATAGGCCCGTAAGGGGGTGTAAAATACTGTTGTTCTTCTTCTTCCTAGCCGATAGCCTGCGGGTAGCAGGCGAGTAACCTCTGCGGGGGTAAGAGTACACCCGCACCGTGACTCGGCAAGTCCTTTTTTAAAAAAAATGCAAAGCAATGAAAAACTCCTGAAAAACATAGCAGAAACAGGAGTTATCAGTTTGCCTCAGATGAAGCTTGTATGGGAGGTCATGCAGGAGCAGATGCTCGAAATGATGGTCAACAAGCATGATTCTATTGATCTAGGATTCGCAGAAATTTATCCGATCCCGTACCGAGCTAACTGGAAGAATGGGCTGTATGATGAGTTCAAATCGCTTGGCCAAGACTTTAAAGGTAAGGGCCATGAGGCGTGTGTGGAGATAGCGCAGGACAAAGGATTCTGGGCCGAGATGAGCAACACCAGACTGCTGGCATTCAAGGACGATCACATCTATTGGACGATGGAGGTGGCTCCTAAAAAGCAGTGGTGGGCGAGCACCATAAAGGCAGAGAAAGAAAAGAGAAGTAAGCTATCGGCGGCTGATTACTGTAAATATGTGGCCAAGATAATTTATAAACTGAAAGGAAAACTGTTAGATGTCTATCGTTCGTTTGTATCACAAGCGGCTATCCCGTGCGGGGGCATTCGCAATAGTCGCGTTGCAGGGGGCCACTTCCTTGTGCCGTTCATTAGGTCTCGTCAAGTGTCTGCCAAGCATCCTGAGAACAGGGGGCCAGTTGATGTGGTGGTCAATCTTCGGGATGCCTTACACGCAAACGGTGGCCTCGACCACACGGCTGGCGAGATACCGAGAGTGTTGGCAGTGTCCGATATTCAACCTCAAGAGAAGGACTTGCGGGAGCCATGATGAGCCTGAATTAGGATGTATGTGCTATATGCCTCTAAAAACAAAATATAAGGACGCGACATGCTGGGCGCGTGATAACGGTTTAGAGTTTGGATGGAATGAGTGATACTGGAGTGATACCTGATGGTGGGACAGTTGATGTCCCAGATAGTAACCCCGTAGAAGTCCCACCTACCAAGGGATTATTTTCGCATAAAGAGGCCAAGCAAGCTGCGTCTGAGACAGGATTAGTAGCTTTAAAAAGAAAAAAGTATGGGGAGCTAAAGAAGCTAGGAGACTTTATAGAGAAAGAGGGGGTAGTTAAAACCAGTATAGGGTATGTATTCCTATCAGCGGAAAAACTGGAACCTCTTATGCAACTGGCGGCAGATATAGCATACGAGTCAGATGACGAGACTGTTAAATTAACAGCTATAAGTAAGGCAGTAGAAGTATCTAAGCAGTTAACAGAGTCAGCTAAAATCTGTAGCAATATAGTAAATGCAAAGCAGATCAAGCCAGAAGAGGCTAAAAAGAAAGCAAGCTTTGCTGCTGGCCAAGTAGTAACACCGATTCAAATTAATGACCCAAAACAAGTCAACATCACAGGAGGCGAGTCTGACAACGGAGCAGGCGAGGGAAGCGATAATGCAAACAATCAAGGCGATGCAACACAAGCCGAGCACAGCGTTCCTCGCGGGGATAATGGCGCAGTCGCTGGGCCTGAAGACAGCAATGGCCAAGAAAGCGATCAAGTGTAAAATTGAGAATATACTATTGTTTGATAAGAAACAGAGTGACTATGGCAGTAAGAATATAGCTGCATGGGATAAGAAAGACCTGAACATTCTTGGCGTGGGGTTCAGGCTTAATGATAAACTTCAGCGCATGATGAATTTAACTTGGAAGCGAATAGAGAGCAAAGAATCGCCAGAGGTTATAGAGGAAAGTATGATAGACACAGCGAAGGACATAGAGAACTACGGGACTATACTGGAGTTACTAGAGTCCGACGAATGGAGTTAATAAAATGCCAACAGTAAAAACTAAAAAAGGACAAAAGAAATTCCCTTATACAGAAAAGGGTAAAGCAGCAGCAGCAAAAGCAGCAAACAAAGCTAAAAAGAAAAAACCCACTAAGAAAAAAAATAGTTATGGCTATTAAGAAGAAGCTGACAAAGAGGCAGGAAGATACTCTGAAGAGGCATTCAGAGCATCACACCAAGAAGCATATGTCTCATATGAAGAAGCTCATGCTTTCTGGTAAAACCTTTGGTGAGTCTCATAAAATGGCAATGAAGAAAGTTGGGAAATAAAATGGCAGCAAAGAAAAAAATGACGGCCGCTGAGAAGAAGGAGTTTGATAGGCGCATGGCTTTGATGAGAAGGGATAACCTGCGAAGGGCTTCCCAGCCAAGATCAAAGGCCAAATCTAAAACTGCATCTGGAAAGACGGGTTTGATAGTCCGAGGGAACCCAGTAACGAAGGGAAGTGGTAAGCCACGGGCCAGCCAGAGCCACATAGGCAGGCAGATGGGGTCAAAAGTTAACGCGCCTCACGAGTCTACGCCTAAAAAGAAAAGAGTGGTAAGGAAAAGAAAATGAACAAGACCCAAGAAGAAGTTGCTAGGAAGATTAGCGGTCTTCTTGGCGAACATTTTAGTAGCTCATTGCTGGTATTAGCCAGTGATCAGATGGATGAAGATGACTTTGTGTCTGTCAGGTTCTTCGGGGGTTGCTTGGCTGCTGTCGGGATGGCTGATTTTGCTAAAACATCATTAAACAACATGTTAAATGATGCAAGTGAGCCGCCTGATATCGAGGAAGAGACTATAGTCTGAGCAGTTTAGCTGCTGGCGAGTGGTCTCCGATCTGAATTTCGTGGAACATCTCGCCTAGAATGCAATAGGTCGTGGCATCCCAAACGTGCTTATGTTTGTTATTGCGAACATAAGTGCGTTTACTTCTTCCCTTAGTCTTCTTTAACCCGCCTTTTAGGCTCTCTATAAGTCCCTCAGAGCGCACGGAACAAGTCAACCTTCCCTCGGTTAGCAATTGTTTTGTAAGCATCACACGGAGCCTTACAGACTCAGCAAACTTAGGGCAGGGGCTCAGGACGATCTCCCCGCCAGTAACTCTGGAGACAATCATGGAGTCCCAAGTGCCAGCCGCAGATCGGAATCGGTCAACCGCGCTGGCATCAGACCAGTGAACCCATTGGAATCTTTTGCCAGCCACCTCCTCCCACTCACGCATCATCTCTTGGAAAGAGATAGTAAAGTCCTCGATGGTGACTTCTCCGTCAATTACCACTAGCTCATCAAGCACGTTAAAGGCTGGCCCTGTTGTGGTAAGAACTTTCTCCATAATAACAGCCGCGTGGTTTTTGTCGCCCAAGTCCCAGCCAGTATAGAGCACATCAGTATTTTCGTCTGGGAGTAGTACGTCCCAATCTTCAAAGTTACCTTCGTTGTTACCACCTACATGGCGGGATGCGAATACGCCAGTAAAGAAACTGTCCTTGGAGGTCTCAACCCACTTACCATCTACATAAGAGGCATATAAGTCAGGATCATGTGCAAAGGTGGCCTTTAAATCCTCAAACTCCCGTGGGTCTAGAAACGTATTATCCGCAACTTTTGTCTCTATCAGTGTTAAATTCTTTTGGTATTCAGGATTCGGGTGGTCATCTCGTTGTGCTTCTTCATACCATATTTTATATGCCCAGAAATCTTGCCCTTCTTCTTCGCATGGGTTGGTATCAGCTATCCACATATGTGAATCGTAAGGAACCCCCGGCATACGAAGCTGACCCTTCGGAAAACGGAACACATAATCCTCTTTAAAGTTGGTGAGCTCGGACACAAATATGCAGGAAAACACTGTTCCTTTAACTTTTTGGGCTATTTCATCCTCAATTTTAAGAGAATGTAGCTGAAATTCAGAGTCTCCCCCGTGCATATTGCTGATCCTGAAATGCTCCATTCGGGTGGCTCCATCCATCTTCATGGGCGTTACAAGCTCGCATCCTTCCAATTGTTCCGTCCATTCGGGCACAATCTTTTGATATAACAAGTCCCACACACCTACCTTGGCGTTTTTCAGGGTGTTAGTGAACACACCTATACGGGCAGAAGGGGTTTCCCATGCGTGACGCATGAGCCTCTGTAGCACGCCCCAT
>CEUT01011820.1_pt1 | contig 18482 bp, 5 predicted proteins | sample 531401 | NCBI WGS metagenome assembly CEUT01 (sample SAMEA2622821, study PRJEB7988) | marine metagenome | biome: marine biome (ENVO:00000447); feature: surface water layer (ENVO:00002042); material: "saline water (ENVO:00002010), including plankton (ENVO:xxxxxxxx)" | depth 5 m | reverse complement strand
CTGCCTTATTTGTTTAACCCTCTAAGCTCAAACGGCGAACAACTTGATGAAGAAAACGACGAAGGATCTGAGGTTAATGATGATGGCGCATGGAAGGGCAGACCCCCAGCTATAGGAGGTCTACCCGACAAGGTGTCTGGGTATCTTCAAGAAGACCTAGAATCATACGGTGTTATATTTAGCGAGCTTGGAAGCTATATCTTTGAAAAGCAGTGGACAGATTACAACACGGAAGATAAAGATGATTTACAGTTTATATTTAAGTATGATTATAGAAGCCAAATTCCTTTGGGCAGAACGCCATACGACTATAGCGGATACAGAGTTTCCGTAGAGCTTCTGTTAGACAGGAAAGATGGAGACAAGAAGATAGTATATGTGGCAGATGATCCCATATTACCCGAAGTTTCCGACTACATCCAGTTTAATTTGCATAGAAATAACTCCGATGAGCCTCCTAACCATTGGGCTCGGTTTATGTATAGTAAGATAGAGAGAGTGCTAGATCCAGATGACGGAGGGCATATCCTAACTTCTAGAGACACTTTTGAAAATACATTTAAGTCTGTGTTTAGAGCGAACATCTTTAGAAACGCTAGTGAAGGGTTTGTCAACATGATAGCCAAGGATATATCAAAAAACACAATTTTTGATTATGGTTATAACAGAGAGTCAGTCCCAGAAGTGGTCTTCTTCCACTTAGAAGAAGGAGGCGAGTACGAAGGGGACTTAGCAGGAGCTTTGGCAAGGTACGGAGGCTCAGAAGGTAATCCTCCATTCTATATTAAGGAGCCACCCTCCACCGGATTCCTAAAGGTGTCCAAGGCTATATTGCCTGAAATCAAGTTATGTGATGAAGACAATCCTTTGGATAGAGTAACTTTCCCGAACTACAAAGATTTGACTGACTTGAGTAGCCAGATTATCTCCAAAGTAAAGGACGATAGAAGGCTTCTGGCTTGCAACGGCAACATACTAAAAGTCATAGAGCCTCCATTTGACAGAGCACTGCCAGCAGCCACTAAGGCACTTAATGAATCCATAATTTTTGCAACGATTAGGACCTACATAGTGGAGTTCATGTTAAAGTCTCTGCCTGTTTTTACTTTCATGAAGCCTAGGTATCCAGACAATTATACAAACTTAATAACAGAATATATTGTACAAGACATGGAACTCGGACTGCAAAACACAGGAAGAGGATTTAGGTTTGTTAGAAACTGGCAAGAATATTACTGGCTCTTCTTGGAGCAAGTGGTGCAGTCATATAGCACCAAGCTAAAGAAGGGCATCATAGACAGAAACACTGCTCCGCAGTCAGAGCTAGATGCCTTAGCATCTATTAAAGCAACTGTAGAAAGAAACTGGTCTTACAAGAGAAACGCGACAGATCCAAAGAAGTCAAGACAAGACAAAAAGGAAGCTTGGGAGAAGGTGTTCCTTATCGACTCTGTTGTGTCAGACGCCAAGGTAATACTACGAAGGTATGTTGGGGAAGAGTTCAATAGGATGATACCAATCTTAGAAGAAACCTTGCCTAGACTAGCGGCCACAGTTCATGACGTGAATAAGCCAGGGTTATACCCGATAGATAACAAGGACGATTTAATTCTGCTGTCCGAACCCAGGCCAAAGCCATATTCAACTCTCCCAGGTGTTTATGAAGTTCCATACGTTGCAGGTGCTGTCAATAGGGAAGAGGCAGGGCCAGTTGACGTTCCGCCAATCTCCTTTATTGGCGGGGTGGGAACTCATCCACTAGATTTGCTAAGTGGCATTCCTTTTGCAGATAGAAACTGGCCCTTTGTCTTAGAAAGATATATTAAGGTAAACAACATAGACCCCTCTAGTCACGGTCTTGGTACGATAATAAATATTTATGATTGGGAGGAGTATGTAGCCAGTACTGGCATATCAGAAATACCGCCAGACGGTAGCTGGGAGTTTGGTATGAGACTTTCTTTTGTGCCGTCAGGAGGAGACGTTTTTGACACCAAGATGAGATCCGAAGAATTTTCTACTGTTGAGGATATGAGTGATTATATTATTCCTGGCGTTGACTTCTCCGAAAAGGCTTACACAGAGACTTATAAGTATCTAATACCCATGGTTGGCGTTGAGGTTCCTATCATACCTGATGCTCCGGGGCAACTATACACAGCAGGCCTTTACAGCGACTATGTTCAGCCTTTACTTTGTAAACTGGTGGAGGAGCCAGAATACAAGCTAATATATACACACATTTTCCCAATAGCAAGGTATACATCTTTCTTAGGGGTGTACGTGGCTAATACTTTTGTCCCTTCAATCGGGCAACTTAGCGATGGTTGGGCCTCTACCGTGGGTCCACAAAAGAAGGGAGGGGGACAGTGGCTAGGATTTAGTGCTGGAATGCACACCTGGAGAGGGAAAGAGGGACTTAACAGCAGTTACGAAAAAACAAAAAAGCTTTTGAGGCAGATTCTTGAGGCTTCTTGTAACACAAACTATTTATATAACGATAGAGAAGACGAAACATCACAGGAAAATTTTGTTAGAGTAAACAGCAGCGCTAACGATTTTGATCCAAACCTCAAGTGGTGGCAATGGAGTTCTTTAAGACCAGCGCCCTGTAAAGATAAGGAGTAGTAAATGTCAGGTTTTTCGCCAAAGCTTCCTTTAACCCTGGATCCAGATGATGGCTATACCTTAACCAAAAGTCTTAAAGAATTAACGCACCAAAACTTCAAAATGCTAGTTCTTACAAACCCCGGAGAGAGAGTCATGGACCCGGAGTTTGGCGTTGGGATACTTTCATACCACTTTGAGAACAACAACCTACTCATCCAGGGCAGGATAGAGTCTAGAATCCAAGAGCAAGTCTCTAAGTACATGCCTCACATAAACTTAGAGCTAATAGAATTCAACTCTATAAATGAAAACAAGGACACGTCTGAGAATTTTCTAGGAATTTCTATATACTACAACGTTACCGGCATCAATATCAAAGATGTTTTGCAAATTCCAATAAACTAACAAGAACACTATTTAATAAAGAAGTTGGAGAACCGCTGGATGTCCTATAGGAAATCGCCAATAAAGTATACAAGTAGAGATTTTGATTCCATAAAAAGAGATCTCATAGAGCACGCAAAGAGATATTATCCTGACACTTACCGGGATTTTAACGAAGCTTCATTCGGCTCCTTGATGCTTGACACTGTTTCGTACATTGGTGATATCCTTTCTTTTTATGTAGACTACCAGGTGAACGAGTCGTTTTTTGACTCCGCTATAGAATACAACAATATTATTAGATTAAGCCGACAAATGGGCTACAAGTATAAGGCAAACCCATCCTCGTATGGAGAGGTTGCTATATACGCTATCATACCTGCAAGCACCACTGGGCTGGGTCCGGATTCTGCTTACATGCCGACTCTTAGAAGAGGCACAGAATTATCATCAACATCTGGTAACACTTTTATCTTAGACGAAGATGTAAAGTTCAACGACCCATCAAACGAAACAGTTGTTGCTAGGGTTGATTCTACGACTGGCTTGCCAACATCATATGCAGTTAGAGCTTATGGAAGAATTGTATCAGGCTTATTCGGGGTAGAGAGTATAACAGCAGGCTCTTTTGAGCGATTCAAGAGAATTAAGCTTGCCTCTAACAGCATAACTGAGATCATATCCGTTGTAGATACAGAGGGGAATAAGTATTTTGAAGTTGAACATCTGTCGCAAAACACAGTTTACAAGGAAGTTGTAAACAAGGGAGATAACTCAGATACTGTCCCGTCTCTTATACGGCCAATGATTGTTCCAAGAAGGTTTGTTGTAGAGAGAGAACAAAATGAAATATACTTACAGTTTGGTTATGGCAGCGACACAGAGATCTCTACACCTTCTGTAGCCGATCCAAAAAATGTAGTAATAGACTTTAATGGCAGAGATTACGTTACAGATAAGTCTTTTGATCCGTATCGATTACTGCAATCTGATAAGTTTGGCATCGCTCCATCTAACACAACTCTCACAATAACTTACAGGACAAACACAGCAACAAACGTAAACGCTGCTGCTGGATCTGTCACCAGAGTTGTCCGACCACTTATTGAGTTTGAAGATCGATCCTTGTTGCTAGAGTCTAGCATTAGTGATATTGTAGGTTCGCTTGAGTCGTTTAACGAAGAGCCAATCAATGGCGATACCACCCTGCCATCAGCTGACGAAATCAGAAGAAGAACGATTGACTATTTTGCAACACAAAATAGAGCAGTGACACAGCTTGATTACGAATCCCTAGTGTACTCCATGCCAGATAACTTTGGCTCTGTGAAGAGGTGTAGGATCATTCGAGATCCAGATTCTCTTAGGAGAAACCTAAACCTTTATGTGCTATCCGAAGACTCTGCTGGTAAGCTGACCGCTACAAACTCCACAATCAAAGAAAATATTAAAGTTTGGCTCAATAGAAACAAGATGATCAGCGATACGATTGACATTCTAGATGCAAAGATAGTAAACATCGGAATAGAGTTTGAAGTCATAGCAGACGAGGAATCTAATAGGTTCCAGTTGTTGTCTGAGTGCGTCAGCACTGTTAAGAATATTTTTGTAACAACCCCGTTTATTGGAGAGCCGCTTTATCTAACAGATATTTATAGTGCACTAAATAAGGTAGACGGAGTAGTTGACACAAAGAGGGTTGAGATAACTAGAAAGCTAGGGTCGAACTATTCGACAACAAAGTTTGACTTAGAGGAGGCCCTATCAGCAGACGGAAGATATTTGTCTGTACCGCAAAATGTTGCTTTGGAAATCAAGTTTCCAGATACTGACATCAAGGGAGCAATTTCATAATGGCTATAAAAAGATACTTTGCTTCAAAAGATAATACAATTACGAACGCCTTAAAGACAGACTTGTCCACCAGGGCCACAGAGTCTAACATGGGTTTGGCTGACGTGCTGGAAGTTTTTTCAATTTACGGCCAAGCGTCTTCATCATCCGGACTAACGTCAGAGCTTTCTAGAGTTCTTCTAGAGTTTGATGTATCAGACTTGTCAGCCGACAGAACCTCAGGCGATTTGCCAGCTAGTGGAAGTGTGAGTTTTTACCTAAAGATGTTCAACGCCAGGCATGGCCAGACGTTGCCTAAAAACTTCTATATGGAAGTTAAGGCAGTGACGGGATCCACAGCATGGGAAGAAGGCTATGGCCTTGATATGGAAGGATACACCGATACTGCTGTCAATGGGACAGGATCAACCTGGCTTAGCGCCTCGTCTGCAGATGCAGACGGCTGGACTACAACTGGTGGAGACTATTCAAACCCAGATACCGACACTTCCTCATCCTTCAGTCAGTATTTTGATTCTGGCGTTGAGGACTTAGAAATAGACATTACAACTCTAGTTGAGCAGTGGATTAACAGTACCGGCAATGTTCTTGGATCTAAGACAAACTATGGCGTAGGAGTGATGCTTTCCTCTAGCCACGAAACAGAGTCCAGATCGTTTTATACAAAAAAGTTTTTTGCCCGTAGTTCAGAGTTTTTCTTTAAGAGGCCTGTCCTAGAAGCGCGTTGGGATTCAAGGGACCTTGATAACAGAGGCAACTTCATTTACTCAAGTTCGCTCGCTACGGCAGACGAAAATCTAAATAAAATTTATCTATACAACTACTTCAGAGGGCAACTAAGGAATATTCCTAGTATTGGGACAGGCAATATTTACGTAAGCTTTTTCTCTGGATCTGCAGATGACTCGGCTCCATCAGGGAGTGCTCTTGATCTTGTGGTTGACGGCACTCACGTTACTGATAACAGCCGTAATAGGGTTGTGACGGGCTCCTACTCGTCAACCGGAATCTACACTGCCAGCGTGGCACTAACAGCCGCCTCAACACCCTTAGATACAGTCTATGACGTATGGTTTAGTGGAAGCACTTCTATTTCCGACGCTGCAGGAGCATCGGTGCAATTCCACACTGGAACCATAACTCCTTCGACAGTCGATTCTTATGAGGTAGCGCCTTCCGACAAATATGCGACAAACATAACTAACTTAAAGAAGATCTACGGAAGGACCGAGACTGCTAGATTTAGAGTCTTCACCAGACAAAAGGATTGGTGTCCGACTATTTATACAGTAGCCTCTAGAGCGGCAGAGGCTAGCCATATCGAAAGCGGGTCGTATAAGGTGTTCAGGGTCATAGATGAATTGGATGTGGTTCCATATGGCACGGGCAGTGACCTGCATACAGCCATGAGTTACGATTTGTCTGGAAACTACTTTGATCTTGACATGTCCATGCTAGAAGCGGGCTTTATGTATGGAATAAAGTTTACTTATTACAACAATTCGATAAATGACTGGGTTGAGCAGCCAGAAATATTTAAGTTTAGGGTTGAAGAATGAGCAGCAAAGGTCTTTTTGACAAGGGCAAGTCCTACAAAGTATTACCATCTGTAGATCCTGACACCCTTGGTCTGGATGCGGAATCTCACCGCAACATAGAGGCCAGGGTAGAAGAGAAAAATAGATTTATACCAAATTTAGATTTTTCAGATGCATCGAACTTTGTTCACTACGGATCAGCAAAGAAGTATTATGAGTCTGCGTTTGACAGAATTACAAATGAATATCCGTATGACGGCTCTAGTGCAGAAAAGACAGAATTCTTAAATGAATCTTCTTATCTTGACCTTTACGTTTTAGAGAACGAGTATCCGACAACCACAGGCTACGCAATAATTTCATCAGACCAGTGGGGCTCTAACGATGGCTTCCTGGGAACGGGAGCAGGTGCAGAGAACGCCTGGGGCAAGACAAACGATCTAGAGTACATCAAGGTGTTTGGCGGCCCTCACACGGCCTCTAGCGGAATGGAAGGCAAGCCCATCCATTCAGAATTTAGTGCATCGAATATATACGATGCGGACATTTACGACACAGAAGGAGTCCTATCTCTTGGGAGAGAAGGGTCTAGAGAGTCAAACTTAAAATTTAAGGTATCTACTGGCGTAACTACAGAGTTCTGGGTTAAGAAGGGTGCATGGCTTGGGTCTTCACTTACCGATAAAGAAGTAATCTTTGACCTGTGGAATGGAGAAGCTTCTTCAAGTTCTGGATATGGTAGACTTCTTATCTACCTTACCGGAAGTTCTGATGGGCAAAATCCAATAAGAGCACACTTAGCATCTGGCTCTAACGTATGGGACATAGCGTATGGAGGATCGACTGTAGTGACATCCTCTCTAGAGGATACTTGGAACCATATCGCTCTAACATTCTATTCTGGCTCTTCGCAAATTGAGTCCAACTTTTACTTAAACGGAAATCTACAGGAGTCTAAGACGAACACTTCTCTAACTTCGTTTGGAGAAGTTACTGGATCTTTAATCGCCTTTGTCGGAGCGCTTCAGACAACGCCTTCTGGCAACGTGTATACTGGCGGCGCAGGCGCAGGCGCTGCAAAGTTGTCTGCATCTATTGACGAGTTTAGATACTGGAAGGCTGTAAAGACGCACGAAGAGGTAGGTAAGAACTACTTTAGGCACGTTGATGGCGGCACAAATACAGATATATCCAACACTGAGCTTGGTGTATACTTCAAGTTTAATGAAGGGATCACAACCGATACAGAGACAGACTCAATTGTCCTAGATTATTCTGGAAGAATAAGCAATGGGTCGTGGGTAGGATACCCAGGCAGTGCGGCTAGAAACACCGGTTCGGCCATGGTTTCTGCGAGCGCTGCGGATTTTGAGGAAGAAGATCCAATTATTTATGGCATACATCCTGATGTTTCGTCAAGCAGAAGCAGCCTCTCAATAAGCGGATCTGCCTACGACTATCAGAACAACTCCTCTCTATACTACTCTTTGCCAACTTGGGTTATTGAGGAAGATGATGAGAAGGGCGAGATATTAAATCTTACACAGATACTGGCTAGCTACCTTGATACTTTGCACACGCAAATATCAGAGATGCCAAGACTAAAAGATGTAAACTACGTAAGTTCTAGCCAAAAGCCCTACCCCTTTTCGAGTAGGCTTCTGGAATCAAATGGCATGTTTGCGCCTGAAATATTTGTTGATGCCTCTGTGCTAGAGCAGATAAGACAGCAAAGTGAAACAGAATTTTATGAAAAAGATTTATCTGAAGTTAAGAATCTTATATATCAGAATATCTACAACAACCTGGTTTACATTTACAAGTCAAAGGGCACAGAAAAGTCTTTCCGTAACATAATTCGCTGCTATGGAGTTGATGACGATCTTATAAAAGTTAATGTTTATGGCAACAATGTAACCCATAAGTTGAGAGAAAACTATAAAAATTCTGTTGCCAAGAAGAGATACGCAGATTTCAGCAGACCAGCAAGATTTACAGCTACTGTAACCCATCAAACTTCCAGCGCAAACACAAACACTGTTGATGTGACGTATGTTACCGGTTCGTCAGCCTACCAGGCGAGAACTGCTGAGGTTGAAGTTCTTTTCCCAAGGAAGCCAAGCCAAAATGAAGAAAACTACTTTTCTACAACATTCCTAACTTCTTCTATAATGGGATGGCACAGAGTTAAAACATCAAACGATATCACAGACTTTACATACGGCTACAGCGCTGCTGCAGACAGGTCGCTACAGTTGTACGCGGTTAGGCCAAGCTCTGATAGCCGTGACGCATACTTCCTACTATCCAACAGAGCGGAGTCCATTAGTCTAACAAGCGATACTTTCCAAGACGTTTACGATGATACAAAGTGGAATTTTGCAATAAGAACTTACTTGTCCAAGGACTCCCAGGCAGACTACGTATCTGGGTCTTTTGGAACGTCTGGAGAGACCGATATTATTGTTGAGCTTTTTGGTTGTAATGTTGAATTGGGAGTTGTGAAAAACCAATTTACAATCACAGGCAGCTTGGCTGCTTCTAGCACAAACAACGGATACATAACAAATCCTAGAAGATACTACGCTGGCGCTCATAGAGAGAACCACACAGGCTCAGTTTTGTTTAATTCAGATGTTAAGCTTTCTTCTGTTAGGCACTGGGAATCGCTAATCGAAGACAGTGAAGTAATTTCTCACGCCAGGGACGCAGAGAACTTTGGTGTCTTGAGACCGCATGAGAGTGCTTTCTTATACAACAATAGTTTACTTGGAACTAGAGTTCCTAAGGCTGAGACGCTTTCGTTACACTGGAATTTTGATGATGTAAAAAGCTCCGACTCTAGTGGGGAGTTTTTAGTTAACGACTTTTCGTCGGGCTCTGTAGCCTTGAGGGACAGATACCCTGGGACTTTTGGTGAGATTGTAGGAAACCAGTACACAGGTCGTGGATACTTCTTTGAATCAAATGCATCGTCGTCCATATCAGTTGAGTATATACAGACGGCGAAGCAGCAACCTCCGGAAGTTGTCACTAGCGATGATATGACAAATATAATGGAGTTTGATGACGAGACTTTCGAAAGAGACAGTAGAACAATAAATCATTTCTTTGCAGTTGAAAAGAGCATGTACCAAACAATCTCGGAAGAGATGTTAAACATGTTTAGCACAATTGTTGGGTTTAATAACCTAATTGGAGAGCCTGTCAACAAGTATAGACATGAGTACAAGGACATGTCTAAGCTAAGAAACCTGTTCTTCGAAAATGTTGAAAACGTTCCAGACTTAGATAAGTACGTTGACTTTTATCGCTGGATTGATGCTTCGCTTTCCATAATTTTAAGGCAGTTAATACCGGCATCTGCCAACACATCAGAAGATATTAGAAACATGATTGAAAGCCATGTTCTAGAGCGAAATAAGTACCAACATAAGTTCCCAACTTTAGAACTAAAGCCAGGAGAAATAGTAGCTGGTATAAGGGGAGTGAACACGTTTGAGCCGGACGAACTGGGCCTACCTAACTGGAGGTTTGCGCACGCCCCTGTCTCGGATGATGAGGCAGATAATACGATATATTGGCAGTACACTGAAGCTACGCATCCTGTCTTATCCTCTAGTGATGCAGGAGTCAACAAAACAAGAGCCGCAATTATAGGCTCGAAAAGGGCGGCAAGGACTAGAAAGTTTAGCACCCCAGTTAAGATCACAAGCTTCCTAGAAGAGCAGGATCAAGTGTCAAGAGAGGGGACTGGTAGACGTACACTTCACGGTGGAATAAATTACCCTGTCGCAAAGAAGCAAGATGCGTTTAGAAGTGTTCTAGATTTTGGAACATCTAACGGCTTCTTATTTAATAGCATTGAAAATGTTCTAGATATTAATGATGTTCTACATCCACAGCATAAGAAATATCAATACTTCAAGGAGTCCAATAACGAATTAAAGGGCGAGCTATACGCTCCTTTCAGGATCTTAAGTGGCTCGGAAAGTGGTTATAACTCCAGTTTTTCTAACTTCCAGACCGTAAACCTGCACACAGACTCCTACCTAGATGGTGGAGAACTGCCGATCCAGGGTCCGTTTACACAAAAGCATGTTGGCGGAATGGCGTCGAGACACACGCCTATCAATGCGGGGTCAGACGATATCACAAACAGAGCAGAGTCTTGGAGCTTGTCAACAACGTCAACTAGCTTAACCTTTACACACCCAGCTACTGCAAACCCTAGGGATATGATCTCTAGAAACGTCAAAGCAAAGAGGCCACTAAACTTAGAAAACATTAAGATTACCGGCAGCAGTGCTCTTGGCAACTACTCAAACATAAGAGAAGTTGTACTAGTTTCCGGCAGGGAAGGTGGCGATAGCCAATTTGTTAGGAACGAAGGAGTTTCTGTCACAAACCTGACTTCAGATTTGATCGACGGCATTGTCGATACTGAGGTTTCTTTCCTGACAAGCTCAGAGCATATGATAATCTCTAGGTTCTCGGCACCTGGTGGTGTTGACACCTCTCACGGTGGCCTAGACATAGAGACGACACAATTTAGTGTCTACAATGCACTTCCTTACCGTAACCTTTTGGTAAGGAAACCGTTAGTAACTCTTCTGTCTGCGTCCACATCCCAGTTTGGGTTTAGGCCAGGCGTCACAGCAACGGCTGCAGATTACTCAGGCGTAGCTAACTTCCATAAGATAAACAGGAACACACTGAGAAGGATAGAGTACAGCAATGAATTTGTTGGCGACTTAGGTACCGTAGCCACCGGCACAGTCAACGACAACTTCTTCATGACAAGGCCAATCCCACAAAGCGATCTACAATACCTTTGGATCACAAGCTCTTACGAGTCGACGGAGACTGGTGGCACAAGGACTAGTGGCAGAGCTATGCTCGGCTATGCTCCTAGAGATTTTGAGGTTTCAACATCAGCTGGGTACGTGAATGCAATCACTTTCACAAGCGAGAGTCACGTAGCAGGAGATGTTGTCACTGATTTTGTTGGTCTAAATACCACTATTGTCGAACCAGTTAGCGCGTCAGAGCAGACGCTAGGGTATCCTTTAACTGTCGGCATTTCTTCTTACAACCCCTCCTCTTATGGTTCTTTAAGCGAAGGCAATGTTTTAAGTGCAATTTTGTCACACAGAGGCGACACCTTTGGGTACAATAGTTGGAGACAGCTAAGAGTGGGGGCTAGCCCTGTTGCAAGAAAACTAAAAGAAACACACAAGGTGTCTGTAATTTTTGATGACGTACAAAACTACACAAGCGATGGCAGAGTGCTAGAGGCGCAAAGGTACGGAAACTTCAAACAGTTTAGAGAGTCCCCAATTGTATCAAAGTACAAGCCGATAACACAAGTCACTAATGGAATAAAGATTAGCTCCACCTATGCAAATAATAGGTCCAACTTCTCAAATGCTGAGCTTGATGAGCTATACCCAGAGACACAGACGGTCCAGTTTTACGATAAGGTCAAAAATAATTACCAGGGATTTGTAAGCCTGCAGTACAGAGAAACCGTATACCCTTCAGAGGACAATTTCTACGACAACAGGATTAGGCAGAGAGAAGGCTACACAATAGACTACTGGCACTCTGACAGGCAGGCAAGGACAGATAATAAGGCTGATAAGATTAGTCTTGGAGGCAGGAGCCTGTACAGCGTCTGGTCTCTGGACGCGCCTACTTCTTTCAGTACTATGGCGGTTCCAAACGCTACTAATGAAACAAGCGATCCGCCAGGAGAGCTACAAAACAAGAAAACTCAAGTCCATAACAACACAAAGACAGCGATAACAGCCTCTGCTTTGTATGCTCTTCCGCACATGGTTGCAACTACGGCTTCTTTTGTTTCTCCAAGCGGAATTGCGTTAGCAGAAACAGGCTCCGCTGCAGGCGGCTCTTCCAACCCGTTTGGGTATGCTACCGTAGGCGCTGGAGCGGCCCTCTGGGAGGCTGGCGCCCTTGCTGGCAGGGTAGAGAACGGAGTGTTCGTTTCTAGCTCCACAGACAGGACTGTGCCTGCTTATGATAGCTACTCTGACTACGCGGAGGAGTTGAGGGCACACAACAAGGATTACTCCATAGTGCCAGAGTTTAGAATTAGTGATCATATGGATCTCTACATATCTCAAAATAATGGCAACTTCTTGGTTAACAATACAGCATCATTCAGCATATTTGGCGCTACTAGCAATGCTGATTATCCGACTGACAGTTCACAGACTGAATTCTACAATGTCTACACAAATTCAGATTTTCTAAAATACTTCAATGTTGTGGACAGGGATCACAAAGATATAGCAGACCAGCACTCAATAACTTTGAGATGCAAGGCTTTAATGAAGTTCTTGCCGTATAACGGTTTCTACCCAGCAGAGAGAACACTGCAAATGGCAGAGCAATTCTCTTCCTCTTACGGAAAGCATGTAAATTATGCTGGTGCGGATTCTACGCTAGAGAACGCAAAGATGCGTCCATTCTTAGAGCCCATGTTTGCACCAGGCATTGTTTACAACTCTATTAAGTCTGGCATAGGAATCCCTTATCCAGTGCTCACAGCAAGCTATGGTGTGCAGAGACTAAATGATTATTACGCAATTAGCTCTAGTGTTAACGGGAGTAGCTTTAGAAAAGTCGACTTTGAAGCAGCAATAGAGCCAGAAAAGTATCTTTCTGATGTGTCGCTTGTGGATATGAGTCCGCACCCTAGCTGTTCACTTAACTTAACAGCTTCTTGGAATGGTAAGGGGGACCCACTTTATCGAATGATGGCGAGCAACTTCTTTGCAGAAGTGCCAGAATTCTTCTTACCACAAGGCAACATGTCAGCAATTACATCGCTACCGGAAAGCGATCCAAGATTTGGCAATGCTATAAGTGGAAGCGTGTACGGAATGAGAGTGAGGATGTTCAGAAGCATGAACAAGGCCAGAACATTCTCCGGTTTAAGTTACGCATACCCACAGGATTCGCCTGTACAAAGTGGATTACACGAAACGTTTACAATGTACAGCAGGCCGTCAGCCTTCTTCCATGCTGTGAGTGGAAGAAACACAATTTCAAATTCACAATTTGAAAGCTCAACTTATGGGGATAGAGTCCTAGACAGTTACAACGGCTACAACTGGGTGGCTACCCCACCGTATTATCACGGAGAAGCTTGGGTAGACATACTGTTTATTCCAACAGAAACAAAGAAATACAAGCTATCAGAAATATTAAGCTCAATAGAATCCACAAGAGAGCTTAGGTTTGATAACAATAACGTTTCGATTGGAAACGATGCTGGCTACTATGCTAACGGCCAAATAAGAAACAATATGCTTAACATCACTGATACTCTAATACTCGATGGCAGGGCAAGAATAAAGTCTGTTGAGTATGATCCTGACACCGGCAGGCCTGTGTTAGTTAAGGACGATCCTTCTTCAGACCACGTTTCCTACGTTATCCAGCCAAAGTGGGAAACACCAATGTTTGATTTTGGAGACACTGGTGTGCGCCCAATAACAAATGCCGCTGGCAACTTGACTATTCCTACCAATGGCTCGGAGTCGGTTCCAAGAGGTATGTGGCACCAATTTGGCCTGCCTGCAGACGACCCAGAGAAGGGCATCTTCCTGCAAGCATACGATATTCCTAAGGACTGGCTAAACAACCACCCTGGCGTTGGAGCTACGCCGTCGAACTATAACAATGGCGAGGTGGAGTCACTCATTGACCTTCTGGGAATAGACCAAACTCCAAGAAGACTTGGTGAGGTATCTACCTCAAAGGTCGTTAGCGAAGCTATTGTGGCAGTGCCGTTTGTTGATAAGGGCACACAAAAGAAGTTCTTCTCAATTGACAGAGCTATGATTGATCATGCCCTTGAAGGGAAGCTTGGGCAAGATAACTCAATACAAAGCATGGTAGAAAAGCTAAACAGATACGTGATGCCTCCAAAGATGGATTTCATTACAAACAAGCAAATAACTCCGTTTGCAGCTTACGTTTTCGAATTTGAGCACGAATTTGACAAAGATGACTTGACTCACATATGGCAGAACTTACCGCCAAAGTCTGTCACCAAGGCTGAGCAGAAAGAAACTACAATATCACACAGGCTTCTAGCAGATCAAGTTCTCTCGGATGTCGACTCACAGCTACAGTGGATGGTGTTTAAGGTTAAGCAAAAGGCTGTAAAGAACTACTTTTCTAAGACGGCCTCTAAGTCTGGGGATAACCTAGACGACCCAAGGTACAAATTCCAGTTCAAGATCGCAGGCAGAACAGAGGAGCTAGACTATAGTTATAACTGGCCTTACGACTTTTTCTCACTTGTCGAGATGGTGAAGATAGACGCAGAAGTAGAACTAAGAGCAAGCGGGGATGCTGAAGAATGAAGTTTTTAGATAAAAAAGAACAAGTGTTAGATATACAATTAACGCCATATGGTGAGTATCTGCTTTCTCAAGGAAAGTTTAAGCCTGAGTATTATGCGTTTTTTGATGACAATGTCTTGTATGAAAGTAAGTACGGCAGGCCAAACGAGAGCCCAGAAAGGGGACAAAACTCGATAGAACCCAGAATACAGGAAGAGACTCCACAACTAGAGTCTCAAGTGGTTTTCTCCGATCGTGATTTGTTTACGAGGAAGGGTCTAGACCCTACAGGTCCATTAGAAATAAAAGAAGAGGATATACAGACTGATTCGTACCATGATAGAAAGAGGTACGGCCTGCAGTACCAGCTTGGAAGGTCGGACATCCTAAAAACTAACGCACCAGCATGGTCAATAGATATGTTAAAGTCGGAAATATATACTTCCTCAAAGGTTGACGAGGGAGAAGCTAAGCACACTTCCCACATACCGCAGCTAGACGTTACTTTAACATATGTTATAAACACAGTAAGCGATAGGGCGTTTATATCCGATTCAACGTTGGCGGTTGAATACCCAAACGGACAATATTTAGATATCCGACCAGAATATTTAATGTCTCAAGTCATAGAGAGAAATTCAGAATTTACAAAAGAAAATTTTGATGTTGAGGTATTTGAGGTACTAACTGAAAAGACTCCTGGTATGGACAAGAATATTGAGAGACTTCGTCCGCTAAAGATGAGAAAGCCAATTAGCCTGGTGCAGGGCAATGTTCTATTAGATGAATCAGAAATATTTACAAACGAAGATTTGCCTCTGACAACTGAAGATGTTGAGTATTACTTTAACTTAAAGGTTGACAGCGACATTGATGAGGCTATAATCTGTAAGGCTATTAGCGAACTTGAGTCAAAGGGCTTGTTTGTCGATACTGAAATTGTTTGCGAAGATGTTAGAAATATCACTCTCGCAGATATTTATAGTACGGACGCTGCTGCAGATCCTTGTCCAGAAGACGCTCCAGGCAGCGGTGAACCGTGTGACGATATAGGAAGTATTTACTGATGCCTGCTAGTGTATTTGCAAAGAAAAGTGTCATAGGTACAGGGCTTCCATATGTGTTTACGGAAAGCATTAAAATAACAAAGGGCGAGATACGCTCAGAAAAGCAATCACTTTTTGATGCGGCACAGATTATAAAGAAAGATGATTATGGAAATACGATAAGAGAGTCACAGTCAGAACTACAAAATAAAAACTTTTTTTCTAATGACAACGTATATAAAGTAGATTTAACCTTATTTTTAAATGATTTTAATTCTACTAACTTTTGGTATGGTAAGGGACAGCCAATTTATGTAAAAGTAATACAAAGCTGTCATCCGTTTCTGACAGATCAAGTTCTAAAGAATGATGTAAGAAGTTTGGACCTTTTTGATCGAAAGTACAGAAAGTTTTTAAAGGAGCAAACCTTGTTAGTTCCGACTGACAAGCCTTTGTTCGAGTACAGGACAAGCCTGATTAAAGACGTGGATGACTTTTTGTGCTCGATACCTGTGACAACTAGCTTTATTGCGAACTCCGAACACTTGACATATTTTATCTTTGCAGAGCAAGCGGGGACAATCAGAAAGTCATACAGAACAATTGAAAAAGTCTTGGATGGCGGGGTTGTCAATCGTAGGGCTACGACATTCCAGTTGCCAGGGGGGAGCGTATACGCAGGCCCAGTGCATTTTCATCCAAGCACGGGGTGGATGGTTGGAGAGAGACATACCAATAGGCCACACGCAAGGCTTAAGAAGATTGATCATGTTAATTTAAAAATTCAAGACTACAGAATTTTTGATAGGCTTAAGGAAAACCACAATTTATTGGACCTTTCCCCAAGCGCAAAAAGTGGTAGCCGATACTATTCAGATTTGTTTTTGTCTAGGGATGCTGCCGGCTCAGCCAGAGGTCTTTTTGTGTTTGACTGTATGAAGTACATCAGAGAGAACGCTAAGTACGGTAGTTTACTAAAATTTGTTGAGCCTAACAAGATATTAAAAGGCGCTGAGATTAGAGACATAAAAATTGTTAGGTCTAAAGTCTCCAACAAGCAGTTGCTAGATTTTGACAACAAAGACCAAACACAGGAAAATGAAGTTGTCGCGAATTCAAGCGACAACCCAGGGTCTATCAGGCTAAAGTCATCAAACTACTACATAGACACAAACTCAGATGGTAAAAAGGACTATCTATCCGGAGGGATAAGAGAACAAAGGTTGTTTAACTTAGGCACGCGAAGGGCTTTCTCATTCTACGATAGGGATATAAGAAACTTTGAATCTGGCAAATACTCATACGGAGTGGAAATAACTATTAAAGACCCAACAATTGACTACTTGTCATCGCAAATAAATTTCCTGAATCAAGCAAGTAATCTGCTCTCTGAGTATCGTCGCTTTGTTACATCGTACTGTAGGTTTGATAAGTACGGAAAAATCCCTCTAACATTCATGTCTACAATACGATCAAAGTACAATATACCTTCAAGCATTGGCGATAGGTCAAAAGAAGCTCCTTGGAGAAAGGCAATAAGAACATACCTGCAAGTTGTAAATAACTTGACAGGCACTAGCTACTCTGATAATAACATAGAGCTTCTGCATAGTCTGGTGTCTCCGACATCTAGGGATCTTAAGGGAGTGGAATCTTTATTACAGACGATAGACGAACTCAGTTCTAAGTTAACGAAGGACACGCTAGGGTATTTTAGAAAAGAGACGGTCAGCACAAGAAGGGGTTCTAGGAAAGGAGTAGGAAACCTTTTTACAAATAAAAAGTTTGACAACATTTTCCACGCTGATACTATAGACGATTATGGATTTAATTTTTTCGGAACAGCAGTAGTCTACGATTCTCTAGGGCTGCCTGCAGTGACTTACGTTGACCTGCAAGAAAGGTTTGGACTAGAGTCAAGGAAAAGGGGCCTACCTTTACCGGCAGTGTCTACTAGCCCTCAATCTAGGCAGTTTTATTCTAGACTAACGCCTGTGAGTGTTAGCCTCTCGGATAGAGGTTATGATTTGAGCGAAAGCTCTTCTAGTAGGATCGGCAATGAAGAATTTAACGCAAGGGTAAAGATCCTAAGACTCAAGAGCAACCCAGGGGCAAGGAGCGTGAGCGTGCCAGAGCTAGGAGCAAAGCCGGGCTCTCCCGAAGAGGAGATGCAAATTGGCAGGCTTTACCTCGACTATCTGGCTACCAGAGGAGAGGGCGTCTCTATAGAATCGCTAACAGCGCAGACCCAGGCAGCGGGGCTAGAGACAGACTCGACAATGCCTGGTGGAGAAAATGACAATTTCAATAGAAATAGAAATAAAGCAAGAAAAAGAGAAGAAAACGAGAAACAAAATGATGCTCTAGACAGCACAAGTTTAGAACAAATTGATCAAATTATAAGAGAAAATGACGACATACTGGCTGATGATAAGGACGTATCAGTTAGGTACGGCACGTCATTTAATGAAAACCTAGAACTTGAAGAAGTTTTTGTGCCCTATTTCTCAAACGAGCCTTATCTTGCAATACTTAAAGTTGATGATAAATCTGGATCTTTAAGAGAAGAAGACTTATACGATTCTGTTATATTAGTTGGACAGACCAACCCCCAGCAGGAGGAGGCAGCTTCAACTCAAGAGTTTCCTGAGGTTTCTGATGGTGCTCCGTTG
>CEUT01038426.1_pt1 | contig 18547 bp, 17 predicted proteins | sample 531401 | NCBI WGS metagenome assembly CEUT01 (sample SAMEA2622821, study PRJEB7988) | marine metagenome | biome: marine biome (ENVO:00000447); feature: surface water layer (ENVO:00002042); material: "saline water (ENVO:00002010), including plankton (ENVO:xxxxxxxx)" | depth 5 m | reverse complement strand
TTAGCAGAAACTCTTCCAGTAAATTCTCCTGATGCTCCTGATATAAGGTCAGTAACAGTTAAGTCATCACCAACTTTTAAGTCACCTATTAAGGATGCATCTGACACTGCGAGTGTACCAGCTATTTCTAAAGTTTTACCAGCTGGTATTTTTAAAGTAGTAGTTGACAGCTGGATCGCTGATTCTACACCTTCACCATCAGATACTGTTTTTAATGATGATTCCAGGCCCTGGTTATCAGTACCTGAATTAACAGTCAATAAATCTTTAAAAGTTTCTGCTGGTGTTTTGTTATTTAATGATGCCATAGTTACTCCGAATTTTTATATTTCAGTAAAAGTATTAAACATATAAATTACTGGTTTCGCATATTTATTATCTGTTTAGCTTTAGCTTGATTGGCTTTAAACTCTCTAATTTTCTTATTATGTTCTTCAGGAGTCAGCGATCCTTTTTTCAAAGCATGTTGAACATATGCATAGTATTTAAATGCTTCAGAATCACTATATACTGTTCTTTTAGAATTTTTCTCATACTCATATAAAAGTCTTTTTTCAGAATCTTTTTTATACTCACCAAAAAATTGTCTAACTATAGGTGTATTATTTACAGTGAATTCCGTATCTTTATCAAAAAATGACCTACCAGTTTCAATAGTCCTGGATATTGTAGACATCAAACCACCACCGAGATAATTAACAAAAAACTCTAAAGTTTCAGGGCTCACATCTCCTTCAATTAAACTACCAGGACCAGGGCCTCTTACTGCTTCAACTGGATTGCCTTCCAGGTCATAAACAATATTGCCCCCATATAGTCTAAATAAGCCCTCTGCTGTATCATTAAATATTTGAGGATTGCTTTTCCAGTAGTTAATAACATCAGCATCCATATATTTATATTGTTGAGGATATATTGGCGCACCATAAAAGTTTGAATTTGTACTTATCTGAATAAATGGATCGATAAAAGTAGGTGCAGATATTTGTGCAAATGGTCCAGTACCAAGTGGGCTAAAAGCACTAAAAAATGCATTTAAAAATCTCCAGGAATTATCAGCCACATTAAATGGTTCGTCATTCATTCTTGCCCATAAAGCATCACCGCCAATATTACCAGCTACTTTAAATACATTAAATCCATAGGGCATTCTAAATTTGAAATAATTAGTTTTACTGTATCTTGCTATAAAATAGTTGTCCCTCTCAAAGTCAGGTAGCTTTTCATACTCATCATCATCATCACCTAAAGTATCTGCTATATGATTATATAGTGATTCTGTCATGCCTAAAGCGACTAATCCAGCCATTGCTTTCCTGGCTTTTTTACTGTTTTTCACAGCACTAAAAACCTTCATAGAACCTTGTATACCAGCATTAGCAAATAAGTATAATGAATTAATTACATTACCCCATTCACCCTTTCTATTAAAATTAATTGTAACATTCTTTGCACCACTTGCTGATTGTGCCTCACTATAACCAGCATCTAACATAGCCTTAAATAATGTTAACCTTACTGCTGATTCTGTTGCTTCATTTACATCTTCAATAAACTCTACTACTGCTTTACCAGCTTTGGCTACACCACTACCAGTTCTTTCAACTTGGCCTAGATTTTTATTCATTTTAGCTATCTTATCTTCAATAGTTTGCAAATCAAAAAACCCAGTTTTACCACCAGCTAGTTTCATTCTATTATACAGATCGGCCCACTCACTGTCAGTCTCATTTTTTCTTTCAACATCAAATACGGCTCTCCATGCTGATTGTATATTTTGCCTGGTCAATGCTTGACCTCTAATTGCTTCTCCCTGAAATGCTGTTATATTTACACCAGCTGTCTGTAAATCTCTTACAAAGTTTGACGTAATAAAATCAGGGTTATATATTGTGTTAACATATCTAAGATAAGTGTTAAACATCATAAAAGTTTTATTAGCCCTTGCTACGCCCATATCTTTCATAGCCCTTGCTATTTTTACGCCTTGGTCACCTTTAAAAACAATCTGTTTTACTTTACCATCTACCTTAACATTTACTGTATTAGTTTCGTTAGGTGTGGTCCCATCACTTAACTGCTTACTATCTAATGGCGTTAAGTATAATATTTCACCATCTTTACCATAGGTAGGCTTATAAGGAAGGCTTCTAACTTCATATGCTGAACTAGGAAAACTTTCTACTAGGTTAAGCAATGTTTTATTTACAGCATTTTTTTCTGACCTAATTATTGCAGAATGCATTCTCTCGGTAGCAGATATAACAATGTTTCTTACTTTTTTCTCACTACCAATAGCCTTTTTATATTCTTTTCCTTTGACGTTAAATCCTTGGCCCCTGGAAGAATCCACTGTTGGATTAGGATCGTCTTGTTCCCTAAAAAGTGGTACATAATTTTGTGCTATAGGATTTACGTTAGGATCCGTCAGATTATCATAATCCTCTTTACTAATCAAACCGCTTTCATATCGTAACCTAACTTCAGGATCGATAAATGTTTCTCTAAATTCTTTTACATATTTATTTAGTTTTTTAAGGCCATACTTTTTATTGTACTTGCTTCTAATGCGCTTAGCCTCTGCGCTAGACATTCCACTACCATTTTCCATATCCTCTTCTGACATGTTTTTAATATGCTTATTTCGAACTTCTGCATGTTTGGCATGTAGATACTCACTAAACTCATCAATATCCATTTCTAGGTCATTATATAACCTTGATACAAAACTATTAGAATTTTTACCATCAATAGTTTTAGCATTAAAATCTTTTATTAATTCAGGAATTCTACCAACTGATAATTCAGCCTTCATGTGTACATCGTAAATTTCTCTAAGATTAAAATCACCCAGGTATGCTTGTCTTATATCTTCTTGTAAGGAAAGTACTGGGTCCATGCTATCTACTATTTTTCTAAGTAGATATTTTTTTATACCACTGAAACTGGTATAATTTTCTTCAGATATGTCTAGTGGAAAATCCTCGCTTATGCGAGACAAAGCATCTTTTTCAGCACCTAAATCAAAGTCAGGTACTATTTGGTAGGATTTTAGCTGTTCTCTTTTGTTGTCGAGGAGTCGCTCTCGGAGTCGTTTTTCGACCCTTGGCGCATAATAATCACTGAGCCTTCTTGGTAAAGACTTCCCGAAGAGTCGTGTAAGGGCAACGTTATATTTTTCCCCTTCAGGACTCTCTGACCATTTATTACTGATTCCTTCATACTTCTGACCAAAAAGTACTGGTAAACCCATATCAATGTCAAGTTCTTCGTTTACTCTTTCTATTGCATATAAAAGTTCTTTACCATATTTATCAATATCATTCTTATTTACATATGTACCAACTACCATAGCTTGTTCGTTTGTTTTTTGTACATTTTTATCAGTAAAGTTATCTCTCATATAAAAACCAGGTATAACTTCATTAGGTAATTCTTCATCTAAAATCTTGTATACCATACCAGCAATATTCGGGTCTGCTAAGCTTGGATGATGAAAAGCTAATCCAGCACCATTTAAACTTTCGGCTATTCTTTGACTACCAACAGAATCTTGCTGAAAAACAAGCCCCACAGAATACATAAACCCTTTAATAGCTTGGTTACTTCCCCTAACTGTCATTGTTTGATTTGCACTAACTACACCTTCCCAACCACCAACAACTTGCTGTTCTGTATTTACAATTTTTAATCCAAGGTCTTTGGCTATATCAGGCACAACTAGGTTAACTAATTCATCTGTTAAAGCTTGTTGTTCGTCTAAGGTTAATTCATTATATGCATCGCCAAATTGCTTGGAGTATGGAGTATCCTTACCAAAATTAAGTTCAAATGCTATAGTAGGTTCCTGGTTCTGAAAACTTTCAGGTACACTCATACCTTCGCTAGTTTGTAATGCTTTGGTTATAGCTGTCCATCCTATAGCTTGATGTTGCCAGGCATTTACATTACCACCCATGTAACCTATTTCATTAAGATCCGCACTTAATTCATTCATCTTTCTACTACCCCATTCGTATTGAGGTTCAGTAGGTGGTGGGGTAACAGCCTTTTTTTGTTTTACCCTGGACTTTCTTTCTTTGCCAGTTTTCTTATCTATGATATTTACAGTTTTATACTTAGGCTTTCCAGTTTTCTTATCAATGACATCTACCATCTTAGCCTTCATGTCAATCTTTATACTTCTAACATCTAGTGGATTTTTAGCGAGTCTCATTAATGCATTTTTCATTGTACTATCTACAAAACCCATGTCTCGAACAGTGTGCCTATCTACAGCTACAGCTTGACCTAAATATGGATTATCTTGCATGATAGTTCTAGTAGTTTTACCCAATGCACTATCCATAAAATCAAATAACTTTACACCTAGGCCTTTTTCTGTACGCTCTCCAGCCATGACCCTTTTTATATTTTTATCATTTAGACCAGCCCTTTTTATAGATGGAAAATCTGCTTTTAATTGTTCTAATGATAAATAAACATTAGATAATGCAACTTGTGGACTAGCATTAAGATTTCCCATTAACCAGGATACCATATAAGGTACAGCATCTTCTTCGCCAAAATACTCTAAGAATGCTGGGTATGCATCCTCATACCAATTCATTGCAGTTCTTTGTTCTTCTTCGGTCAAAATGCTATTTACTTGTTCTAGCCACTGTTCTGCTGTTTGTTCTGCACCTACATAAATAACACTTCCATCTTTAAGTTCTATGCGCTTAGCAGTAACATTTTTAGGCCTACCTACAGATTCCATTAAAGGTATGGGATCGCCAACTGGCTCACCATCAACAATCTTAGTATTAATTCTTTTTAATGCTTTATTCATTAGATTAGATTTACTACCAGTAGGTACATCAGGATATGCATTTACAGCTTCCTCTACAATCCCTGGTTCTAACTGGTTAGAGATTTGTGAACTTTTGACATCATCAGATGTTTGTTTGGATTTTTTTGTTTTAGTTCTTTTAAAAGTTTTCTTTGGTGGACCCCTAGCTGGATCCGATCCTGGAAACATTTGAGATTGCATTTCAGCATCAACACCACTTGCAAATTCTTGATTAGGTGAAATACCTGGTTCATCCGATTTTAATGCATCAAAAATCTTAGTTCCATCACTCATTTCGCCAATTGTAGCGATAAATTCGTTAGCTAAGTCATCAGGAATGTAAATTGCACCCTCAAATTTTGAGTCTAGCCCTTTAAAGCCCCCTTTGGTATATAGAATCGCATCAGAAAATAACTCGAGGTTACCTTCGCCTTCCTCTGCAAAACGCAGTTCTAGGCCCATTTCTGAGGCTTTTTTTCTGACGGACCTAGCCCAAATTTCAATTCTGTCTGCTAACGCTCTTTCTTGGGTGTTTTTTGAGTTTCTAAGCTTCTTGACTCTTGATTCGATGATTTCTTCAAGAATTGTGCTTCCAGTCGCTCCACCACTGAGGGATATATTGCCTTTTGAATCTGTCGATCCGTTAACCCTGACGGCATATTCTTTTTCTCCATTTTCGTTTTCTCCTATTTCGGGGAATTGTTTAGGATCGTAACCCCTATTTACCAACTCCGATTCTGTTATTGGTCTGCTACCAGTATCATCTCTATTATATTCTATGTTGTAATCATTAGCCTCATCATCATTTATCATCTTTGCCTGAGTTTCAACGATGACAGCTTCCTTACCTTTTGAATCTCTAATTCTTGCATCTACAATATCTCTACCAGTTTGCACAGCACCACTTATAGAACCAGTAGTACCACCTAGTACACCACCACCCACAGTCACTGCTTGTAATCTTTTTATTATTTCTTCTTCAGTGTAGGTTTTGCCAAGGTCATTTATTTCAAAATATATATTTGTAGCTTCTTGTAATAATTCTTCTACTATCTCTGATGCGCCACCAACAATAGCTTTTTTAGTACCATTAGCAAATAACTGTCTGCGAATTGCACCTTTAATCATTATATCATTTATAGCTTTAGTACCTAAACCAAGCTTGGTAAAAATCGCACCAGCTGGTATATTACTTAATAAAGCATTTATAGTCCCTACAGTACTAGCAGTGATAGAAGCTTCTTGTGGAGTCAATCCAGCATCAATACCTTCGTTATACATGTTACCAGCTTCCATGTTAAAAGCTGTTGCCATTGTAGTACCAAATACAGCACCAGGATTTCTAGTTGTTACAGCTACGATTGCACTAGGAACAACAAATGTTAAAAAGCTTGGTATAGCTTGACCTACAGCACTAGCTACGAATCTAGGATCGCTCCATTCGTAATCCATAAAATTATCTGTTGGTTGCAAATCAGGCCTACTAGCAAAATCTTCAATACCACTTTTATATAACCTTTGACCAGCTTTGAAAAGAGGATTATTTAATGTACGCTCTAATGCTTCCTCTTGGCTCAAATCTCTTATTACTCTACCACCTCTACCTATTCTAGGTCCTGGCTGTGTAACTGCTAAATTTTGTAATGCACCACCAACAGTTTGTTTTAATCCACCAGCAACAAAATATGCCTTTGTACCTTTAGTCAATCTATCAATGTAATCATCATCTTCCTGGATTTCTATTTTAGGTACATTTGGATCGGTTGGGCCTTGTACTGGATTTTTCTTTTGCTCTTCTTTTTCAGCTTCTATTCTTTCCAACTCCTCCATTGCATTAAAAATACGTTCATTATCAAAACCTTTTTTTCTTAAAGAGTCTATAGTTGTTAGTTGTTTTGGTAATATATACTTATCTTCAGGAACCAATGGTGTGTTAGGGTCTTCACCTTTTTGAATTATTTCATCAACCATGCTTTTTGGTTGTGTAGGTTCAATTTTTACTTCAGGTATTTTCTCTTCTTCAAAAGGGTCTAAAGTAGGTGCAATAGTCGTATCAACATTTTCCGCATCACTTGCTAACTCTCTTCGCAATGCATCTAAATCAATACTTTTAATTAATTCGTCATATTGACTCATTTACTTAATCCTGGCTTGTTCGTTCTCAGCGTAATTCAAATAATATTTTAACAACCCAGCATTTCTAAATCTTCTTTCAACTTCTTTAACATTATTAAATTTTCTTAATGCTTTAAATGCAACTTCATTTACTCTTTGTTGTATTTCTATTTCTCTTTCAGATTGCAAATTTTCTATTTTTCTTTTTATTACATTTAGCTTAGCATCTAGTTCACTTTGCTGTATAGGTAATAAAGTTGGCCTACCATCTTTATCAGTTATCGCATTCTTTGCCATATAACTTTGTTCTTCTAAAGATAATTCAGCTTGAAGTTCATCTAATCTATTTTGCACTTTGTTTACATATATACCAATTGAATCAAAGTCTACAAAAGTAGAATCTTTTCTTTCTTGGGCTCTTTCTTCTTTAGACGCTTGTTTTTCTCGTTGTCTTTCAATTTTATCTTGTTCTTTAACTTCAGCATCCCTCATAGCTTTCATTTGGTCTTCTTTATCACTTATTATAGATTCAGTACGCTTCTGATTTTGTGTGGCTCTTCTTTTGAAATTATCGTTAATAGGCTTTGCTTTTTCCAGTCGCATTTTTTTTCTTGCTTCCAGCTTTTTTCTTATTTCCATTCTCTCTTTAGGAGTTAAAGATTCAAAAAGAGTTTTGTATTTTGCTTTCTTTAAAGCCCTTACATTAGGGTCTGATGGTTTTCTAATATCAGTTTCTACATAGCCACTACTAGTACCATCTTGGCTTTGTTGTGTTCTTTGTAATGCATCTAAATAACTCATATCGTACCTTTAATTACTTAATAAAATTTCAAGAGCTATATCTTCATCTTCAGGGCTTATTCCTTCTATAGCTTTTATCAAATTTTCTTGTCTCACAGCGTCAAAATAACCAGCTGTACCAGTACTTAATGCATCAGCAAAAGAACCAATAATGTCATCCCTTCTTTGAAATCTGTTTAATGCATTTGTGTATCGCACATCTTCTATGCCTTGACCAATTTGACTTGCGGATGCCAATGCATTTATTTTAGACTCCTCATTGGCCCTGGCTATTTCTTTTGCCAGTCTCGCAATTTGTAATGTGGTTTGACCGCCTTGCTTAATTAATTGGTCCGCAACAATACCACTACTTTCTAATCCTTGCCTAACAGCTGTACTTCTTATTTTATTTTCTGTTTCTTTATCAGCTTGTTTTACGTCAGTCATTATTTCATTTTTCACATCCTGACCATACAAACCTTCTTTTGCAATTTGTCTTTGTTTGTTTAACAAAGCCGTAGTGTCGCTAGATACCTTTCTTTGTGGTGGTTTATTAAACATATTTGACACACCCTTAAATAAACTAGGGACTGCCATTTTTAATGCTGTAGTATATGCACTCATAATTAACCTACTTTCGTTCCAGTAAACATGAAGGTGTTACCCTCACTATCTTTAAAATAAATTCTTGACTGGTCATCTGTTGGCTCACTTGGGCCGATCTGACCTTTTTTTATTGTGGTAAAAACAAACTGATTTTCTTTTATTTGATTTGGTTTTACCTCACCAGTTGTAACCTTGGTCATTGTTTCTTTTTTCCTAGTCTGTGTCACTTGCTGTACACCTTTATCAACCTTCTCATCGGCAAATTTTATTCTAGCCATCTATTTCTATCTCCAATTTTCTGATAACTGCACTGTTGTTATCATTCGCTGTTTCTAATAATATTGATATTGCTTTTGCTCTTCCTCCAGCTGTTGGCCTCCTACTTACAATTTTATCTCCACTGCTATTAGCTGGAAATGTAATTGTAAACAATGCAGTACCACTTAACTCACCATCTGCAAAAGCTTTACATGTAATGACAGATGCACTGTCATAATGCAAATTTATTCTTCGTACAATATTCGCTCTATCGTACTTACCACTAATATCTATGATACCAGTTTGATAACTACCCTTAATAGTTTCACTACTACTATTAACATGCATTTCTCTTATCTGTGTAACTAATGCCATTATGGACTCGGATTATTATCATAAACATCTACAGTAAATAAACCTAAATCGTCATTTACTGTAAAAAAATTTGCTGTTTTAAAACTATTATCATCAAAATTAAGTTTGGTCCACTCCTGGTTAATTAAATCATACATAAAAATATTAGTATGGTCATTGCCCAGGGTGCAAATCAGCCTATCTCTTTTAATGTCATAAATTATTTTAGAAGATGATATGTTGGCTATGCCCTGGTATGTGTCTTCTATGCTTTTAGATATAGGAATAAATGTAAAATCAGACCTGATTTGATAAATATTATCCTTAGAACAGAAGAATAAATTATCTTGTGCATTAACAATACTCTCAGGTGCCACACAACCAATACCAGTATTTACCTCTAAAAGTGTAAACAAAGATGGATCGCCTGAAGATACATCTAGCCTAAAAATACCTCGTGTCATAAATACAACCAGGTTGTTTAGTATTCTATTCATACCAATAATTGAACCACCTTGCTGGTCAAGAATTCTAATAAAATTTGTAGTTGGTATAATATCAGGCTGACCTAATTCACTAAACATAACAAAATCAGGATGGTCCTCAGTCTTGTCCCCATCAGGATCGATTTTAACATTACCAACAAAATGGATATCGCCAATCATTTGGCTATATTTATATCTTGTATTTACTTTTGCATCTGTGCCAAAAAATGGAGACTGAAAACTATTTGTATATCCTACATCATAAAAATGTAATACGCTATGAGTACTGTCCCTAGTTAAAACATAATCTTTGAATAAATTACAATCATCCTGGTCAGCATATGCATCAACATTATCTAGCCTTACTGATTTCCCAACACTCTCAAGTACCACACGCTGTCCGTTACTTGCATCAACAGCAATACCGCCATTGTGAGCATTTGTCCCCCACCTTTTGTTATTAGCTATTTCATAATGTATAGCTTTATTGTGCCATACAACATTTTGACATGTAAATTCTTCAACTCTATTTGAACCAGTTAAAAATTCTGTTAATGGGTCACCTCCTGATGGATTTGGTACTGTGATTTGTATAAGTCTCGTTAGTTTTAAAGTTTTATTAAAGTTAAAATATGAATTATTATCACTGGGTATACTTGCCGTAGGATTTATAAAACCATTTGATAAATCTGTAAGAAATGTGCTGTCATTTAACAATGTAGTAACACCACTGAATGTGGCTGTAGTGCCACTAAATGAACCAAAACCTCCATTAAAAATTCTTGGACTTCCTGAATAAAATGGTCCAGTATCAGCTGTTCCATTGTTCTCCATTACCATTATCCATACATACCTAACTGTCAATGTATTAGATGCTAAACCAGTAGCTGTAGGCATACTAAAAATACCATCAGATGCTGATAAAGCAGTATAGCTATCTATAAAGGTATTGCTAAAAATATAATCTTTACCTTTATTAATATTTGTATTATCAACAACTGTATTATCATTATCGCTTTTAGTATTTAATGGGACCTCACCAACTTGATAATAATTATCATCATTGCCAGTCTCTCTATAAATTTTAAAACTGGTAATTCTAGGGTTAAATGCATAAGTCTTATTAGGTTCAGTGCCAGTTCCTGACTGATTAGGAAATCGAACAGATACTTTTGCACATTTAGTTAATCCACCAGTAGAAATAGTTCTAAATATTTCAGGTAATGGTAATTCTTGAGAACCATCAAATATTGGACTAATCTTATAATTAAAATCATTATTAGGTAATGTAAGACCCGTATCAGCACCCAACTCTACAGCTGTCAGGCTTTGAAAGTCTAATTCTGTTGGACTGGGATATGATGGAGTTGAATTTTGAAATACATATTCATTGACAGTGTCGTTACCATCAAAAAACTTTCTACTAATATGTTGTAAAATTTTTGGTGGGTTTACTAGATTGTCTGATGCTATTCTAAAATCTTGCCCATGGTCATTCAGGTCCACAACATTAGAAGATGTGACTGCACTACCTAAATCTGTAGGACTACTAAAATTATTATTTAATTTTTTTATTTTATTATTAGTAGCATCAAACCCCACCCATACAGCTGGTATCTCAGCATTGTTTATATCAAGGTTTGATGGTGACCAATACTGTAATTGAGATATTTGTATACCTGATAAATCAGTATGACTTCCTCTACCTTTTTGTTTTGTAAGTGTGCCCAAGGTATCAAGACTAAAATTTGTATTGATGCGAGAAAACTCTAAACCAATATCATTAGGATCGGCATTTGTTGCTAAGCCTTTAAACTCTTTTACTTCTATAATCATTAGTAGCTTCCAATACCTAGCCTATCAGCTACAAAACTCATACCTCCCTGGTCCTTATTAGCAACCACACTTCTAGCTTTTTCTCTATTTGCTACATATAAAGCATAATGATTTTGATATTCTTGGCCATTGCCAATATCTTGATGTATCATTGCTTTTACATAGTCAACTAGATAATGATGGTATACGTCAGGGATTTGTGGTTGTGTATCTGAAAAATCAAACTGTACACCTTTTGTTCTTGCTAAGCCACCAATACCAAGAACATTCCAAGTCTCAATAAATTGATTCCAATTTGTGCCGTAGCTGTTAACATATTGGTCAGCTTCACCGCCACTAGCAAAAAAATCTTCATTATCATTTGTAAAGCCGTTAGTAATGTTTGATATCACAACATGGCCTTCCAATGCATCCATATATTCTATACGCTGGACTGTAGCCGTAGTAGTGGTACTATTACTAGCACCTACTCTAGATTTTATTACATCACCAACTCTAAAATATTCTGATACTACAGTATCAAACCTAAACCGCTTCATGCCAGTCAAAGTTCTTAAACTTTTAGGTACAGCTACATATGTAATGGTTAGTACACCACTTTTTGGTGGCCTAGGTATAAGATATAATCTATTATCTTCTATGTAATACTCACATGGCTCTGATATTCGTACCAAATTCGTGTCTAAACTACGTTTATAGTCAAAACTATTGCTCATAGCTTTTGTAAGCACATTTGACCTAAATATGGGCTTATCTGCTAATTCTATAAAATCATTTGGTAAGGTGATATGTGATTTTTCTTTATAATAAAAAATATTTATTTTTTTTACAAAACATTTAGTATACAAACTAAAGTCTTCCTGGGCCTCATCTAGATACAACCCAGCCCTCTTATCTAATTGTCCGATCCTACCTTCAAATGGCACTAAGGCCCTTGCTATAAGCTTATCCCATGTCATGCCCTACTCCAGTTGGTTGTTCGATAGCATACCTATCATTTAACATTTTAATTTGTTCCATTGCAGAAGCTTTTGCTAACTGCGACCTATCTGCTTTATTGTCCATTCTCCACAGTTCTGCTTCTGCTAGGTCAATCATAATATCATGTAATGCGGAATTAAGTATTGGTTGTACTTCAGCTGTATTTCCTACTGCTGGAGCCATATCTGTAGGTGTTTTCAAATAATATAAATGTGCAGTTGTAAAACCACCTACTTGTGCATTGGGCCTAATGTTTACATTATTACCAAACACCCAATACACTGGATTAACAGAATCAGCACCTAGATATTCATTTTCAAGTTTTTTAGCATCTGAAAAAGGAATTCTAATTGCATATTTTGTACCAAGTTGCACTGCACGAATACTATTTCGGATCGGTACTTTACTAGTTTTATTAGCACCACCAGCTCCATCTAAAGTAATTAACCCACCAGTACCACTTATAGAAACATTATCTTTAAACTCTAATTCAGTTAAATAAGCTTCATGTAAAAAATTAGCTACCATTCTCTGTGCAGTATTTAATGCACTATCCTTAGTAGCTGTATTAAAATTATTTTCGCCAGTATCTTCTAATCGAAGACCTAGCTTTGTATGCATATTTGCTCTTGTCATATTTATCAAGAGTTCCCTGGCCCATCAGGACCAGGGATTAACTCTATCTTTTTATTTAGCTGTTATTGTGCAGAGACTTTTTCCCAACCGACTGTTGCACCACTTGCAGAAGTTTTCATATAAAGGTCAGGTCCACTAAGTTCAACATAAATTGAACCTTTTGGACTAGCTTTCATATCTCCTGAAACACCAGTAGCTGGGGCTCCTGAACCAGTAGCGAAGTCTATTCCACCAAGTGAGAATACTGAAATACCGCCTCTATCTTGTTGAATTACTCCAACACTTTTTTTATCGGATTTAGCTTGTGATATTGCCATAATTAACCTCCTTAATAGCCAGTTGGGCCACCAGTAATCTTGCCCAACATTCTTGGATTACTTACAGTTAAAGCACCTAACCATAGTATGTGTGCTACTGAAGCATCCTGATTAACAGGTTTACTAAAGCCTTGGAATGCAAAGTTTCTTGAAGCATGATGTCTAAATTTTATATATTTAGTGTTCAAGAAAAACATCATTCCAGGTGGGCAATGGTCATCCACTACCACTGGAGTCCCACGAAAAAGTAGGTTATTAAATCCAGCGTCTGCTAGGGATTGTGAACTTGCACCAAATCTTTTTTGTGCAGATAAAGATTCTTCATAAGCATCAAAAATGATTTGTGTAGTTACGATTAAGTCAGGCTTATCATTATCAATTGAACAAGCACCATACATTTCTCGCATTTCTCTACCAATGCTATTCGCACCACTAGCAGAAGCGACATCACCATAAGTGCTTGAACCAAATGATGCCACATTACTATTCCACCAAGGATATGTAGCAGAACTTGTAATTCCACCTAATTCTCGGTTTGTACCAATAATGTGCTGTAATCCAAGAAATCCACTTGTTTCTGCTCCAGCAGTACTTACAGATGAACCACTATTATCTGAATACAACTGAGTACCAAATAAGTCTTTTAGTGATTTTTCTGCATTCTTAACCTTTGCAGAAATAAGGTCTACCACTCGTTCACTACCTGAGTTCAACGCTTCTTCCCTACCTGAGTAAGTAATAGAAGCATGACACTGAACCCAATCGTAAGAAGCATCAGTAAATAACTCTTGTGGAGTCGAATCTAATACATCATAACCATTGTAAAAACCCTTGGCACCTGACTTAGCATATTCAATAGGCTGAAGTACTTTGTTACCACTGGCTGTTGGTTCAGAGTTTTGCAACATCTTAAATGTCAAAATATTTGAATTGAAGATGTTATCAACAAGAACTGGAATGAATTTATCACGAGTGACAGCTGTTAAACTATCTATAGAAAGTGACATATTCTATTTTCCTTTAATTTATTATTCAAAAAAATTATAGTTCTTTAATGCATCAGCCCTGGCAGACTTGTAATCTTTAGGTTTAGTAACTGGTTCCTCATGGATTCCTTTCACTGCACCTTCAGGTTCAGGTATGCTTTTCATAGCTTTTGCATTTCTAGCTCTATTTACTGCGGTCTTAAAAGCACTATCTTCAGCTGATGAATGATAGGCTAAAACAAATGCATCCTCTAAACCATCAATACCAGTAAAGCCTTTTTCAATGGCTGTAGTAATAACTTCATCCATTAAATTTTGGTCTTCTAGTTCGGGATGTTTTTGCCTGAGTTCAGAAAGGTCCTGAGTAACTTGTCTGTCGGCTTCCATGACTTCAAGTTCATCTTGTCGCTCTTTTTGTAACTCGTTTAGCTTATCTTCCAACTCCTGGACCCTATCGGGTTCCGCTGTGTCCTGAGTTTGTAACTCTTCCGCTTTGTCAGGATTAAAAATGGGATGGTCAGCATCTAATACTTCACGAAGTGCTTCAATAGCATTTTCATCGTTCCGTAAGTCTCGCCATACTTTGCTTTGTTTTTCAAAAGCTTTTCGATCTGCACTTATCTGCTGTGCCTTCTCTGTATTCGACTTTTGCCATTCGTTTTTATTATTGTATGCCTCAAGAGCCTCACTAATAGTATCAATATCATATTCATTACCATCAAGTTCTAAACTCTCAATTTCCACATGGTCATCCTGACCTTCATTTGATACTTCTTCTAACTGATTAGATTGGTCCACATTGACATCTTCAGTTGGGGTCTGTACCGATTCCCCTTGCTCAATAGGTGACTCATCAGTAACTAAACTAGCAACTTCATCATTACTTAATGTAACGCCTGAATAACTAGTCTTATATTCTTCTGACATAGATTCTCCTATTTATTGATTGAAATTTTTACTTTGTTTGCAAAAGTATCAAAATACTAATACTTAGATTTCTTCTTTACTTTAGCTTTTGCTTTTTTCTTTTTTTTCTTTTTTACTGGTTTACCATATGCATATTTCATTATTAATAGCCTCGCTTCTTATTTATTTTAGCAACTGCTTTGTTATACATTTTTTTAGCACCTTTATGTATCATTTCACTAGCCATACCAGCAACTGCTATTTTTCCAGCATCTGACTTTTTTCTTTTTCCTTTTGCTATCATATATAACTGTACTAAAGGACCTATTTTTGAGCCTTCTTTTAGTTTCTTTAATTTCTTTTTTTTCTTTTTCATTACTTACCCACTTGCTTCATTGCAGTTTTATGTGCTTTGTCAAATGACATACCACGATTAATTAACGCTCTCATAACTTTCATATGCTTAGAAGTATGGTGCTTCCTATGCTTTTTAAGCATCTCCATATATTTTTCTTTATTATGCATGTTTAGGTGCCATAGCGTTTGCAATTAGGTTTGGATATTTCCATCCCTTTTTCTTACTATACGCTTTTGCCCACTCTTTCTGAGCTGGTGTTAATTTTGATGATTTCTTTTTAGGATTCTTTTTATTCCAAAATGCTTTAGCCACACTTACACCTCCATTTTCTTAATGCTTTGTTTATTCTGCTATTTGGGTCTCTAGCCGTTTTAGCAGATGTTAACCTTTTCTTCATTCCGCACATTCTTGCACAAAAACTTTTTCTTCTTTTCTTAGCTTTACCTTTAGGCTTTTTACTTGTTACTGGTGCTTTTAGGTTACCCCCAGTGGCACGATTATAACTGGCACGACCTTTAGCATTAAGTCCACCACTCTTAGACTGACCTTCCTTTCTAGTCCATGCCTGGCTCATTGCCCATTGCTCCCATTTGCTGTGCTAATTGTGGATTAGCTTGTAACTGTTTAAATATTTCATCTTCTGACATACCTTCAAACATAGAAGGGTCAGGTTGCTGTTGTTGCTTTTTCTCTCGCATTTCATTTATTAATCTTTCAATGCCAGGTAGTTGCATATTCTCCAGGATATATTCAGGGTCCTGAATTAGTCCAGCTTGTGCTAGTGATAATATCTTTTCTTCTACATAGGTTCTGTTATCAGGTAACATACTACCCACTCTAGCCCTAACCATTTGGTCAACATCTGCAAACTCCATTCCCTGGTATACTACTTCTGCTTCATTACCTTCAGCATCTTTCATAGACAAAGAATGATTTTCTGTGCCCATATTTTTAATCATTGCAATCCACATCTGACCAAGTATTTGCATAGCACTATCTAATTGCCTGGATTTAAAATCTATCTTAGATGTAGAAGCAGTTCTATATACTTGTGCTTGTACTCCGCTAGTTACATTTGGTTCTTGTTTACCCATTGTAGCTTTATTGACACCTGATACAGTTTCAAACATATCTACCAGTAGTTGGTAAAAGTTAAAAACGTACCCTGGTATTGAAGCTGGTTGTAACATACTTACTTGACCAGGACCACGCTTTCTAATTACCGATCCAGGCTTATTATTTATTTGGTCCTGGACATCTGCTGTTTCATCCACAACAAACATTGGATTAGCAATTAGATGTACATTATCCATGACCTGGGAGGCAATGCGGTCTAATGCTAGATTAATACTCTTTAATCTTTTCGGTTCGGGCTTACCCCAAAACGAATGTGCAGAACCACCATTCTTCATAACAACATAAGGAAATGGATAAGGACATCTATTCATTTTATCCAGGAACTGATATCGACTAGGCCCATCGTATAGTATGATGTCGTTTGCCATGCAAATCTTTCGTAGCCCACCTGGATATTTTGGTTTGCCAACCTTACCATCTTTATTAGACTCTTCTTGAGTATATTCGACACTTCCATCTCGCATATACACTTCAACCAGTAGGGCTCGTTCTTCCAAGTTTTGCATAGCCTCAGTTTCACCTTCAAAGTAATTAGTCTCTGTCCCATGAGAATCAGTTACCTGGATAAGTGATTTACCACCATGATTTACTTCGGTGATTTTTAACGCTTCGTATTCTGACATCTTACCCATAGATTTTACAAGATGTCCTTTTTCGGGAAATAATTCTTTTATTTCATATAATGGCCTAGGTGCCATATGAATAATCCATTGTGCATTTTCTAATTTTGTAGCACTAGGATTCACATAAAAACTAAACGGATCCACCATGTCACAATCAGGTAAATCATCATGCATATTCCAGTTTAGTTTTACAATACCAGTCCCATAGACAAGATAGTCAGTAAGCCATTCAGGAACTAATGTTGCCATGTCTCGCATGTACCACAAATCATCTAACTGGGCTTGAAGTGTTTTTGCAACAAATTTAGACTCTTCAGTAGCACCCACTGGTATTACATCTATCTTCGGAGGCTGAGATGACATAATTGGTATTTGGGTATCAATTACATTGGCTATCATGTCTAGGGTTAACTGGTTCTTATATTCAGGCATGGATAAGCCCTCCCAATGATTACCCATGTATAATTTTTCTGATTCTCGCCATAACTCACTTGTTTTTCTCCTAGCTTTTCTAGCAGAATCCATCATGGCATGTATCTTTTTAATTAATTCTTTTTCTTCGTGACTGGGTTTGTATTCTTCTGACATTTAGTTACTTTCGTTATAATTATTTCCTAAAACCATCATATCACTGATACTGGCAATAATATCAATATATGCATTTCGTATTTCAGAAGACATTTCGACAAATTCATCATCGTCTTCCATTTCAACTCTATACCAGGTGCCTTTTTCAAAATCATATCTTTCAACTATCCTCTTAGTCCTGGAACGTCTATTTTGTTTGCTTCGAACTTTTGCATCAGTTTTTGTATCCATGGTTTAGCTTCTTCTTCCTCAGGTTTCCCTATGGCCATCATGGCATACCTAGTTGCATCAAGGAGATGGTCGGGTCCCTTCGTATCTAAATCTTCAGGCCGTCTAAGGTCATGTACCAGCATTGGTATTGTATCTATAAACTTGCGACAAGTCTTAAACACAAAGAACTTAGGCGGTGTTTCTTCATCCCATTTTAAATACTCCCGTAAAAGGTTCCAACCACTCAAGCGGTTATTATTGGCTTTTATTGCATTTATTCCACCTTTTCGTAACAAATCTGCTATTGCCATATGGGACCCAGCGACTGCATCAGAGCGATTAGTATTTATAGGATTTCGTATCCACATACTAGGATCCCCTAATGTGGCTCTAAACTCCTCGCCCTGGCTCATACCAGTTAATGCTTCTATATGGCCTGATAATTCCATTTCTGCCACATAATACTCCCTATATAGATAAACATCACCTTTAGGACTAACAGCAAGAAAGGCGGTTGCAAATGGGGCCTTGTATCCATAG
>CEUT01028835.1_pt1 | contig 18553 bp, 13 predicted proteins | sample 531401 | NCBI WGS metagenome assembly CEUT01 (sample SAMEA2622821, study PRJEB7988) | marine metagenome | biome: marine biome (ENVO:00000447); feature: surface water layer (ENVO:00002042); material: "saline water (ENVO:00002010), including plankton (ENVO:xxxxxxxx)" | depth 5 m | reverse complement strand
ATAAATATATCCAAAAAATATTTTACCTTATTACTTTTAACTTCTTATCAGTATCCGAACCACCCACATTAATCACATATGCTGGAATTGTAGGTGAAACATCTAATTCAGGATCAAATTGTGGTGGATTAGTACCATCATTCTGTGTTCCTTTGTAAATTAAATTTGTTAAACCATCTTTACTTGTTCCTACTTTAAAGAAATGATTAATTGGATATGTGATATTTCCATCCGAATCTGTTTTAAAGAAAAGTGTTCTACCTACCATCCTACCATCTACAGTAGCATCATCACTACCAAAAAAAGATGAATAGGTATATCCACTTCCACTATCTACATAATAACGATTTCCAAAATGCCTAAAGTTATCATGATGATTAAAAGGTTGTTTAGCATTTGTACCAGTTCTATTTTTATATGAACCACTTGTTGGAAAAAATTCTTCTATATCTCCTATGGCTCTAAAGAAAAATCTACTTTCATATTTGTATGTATTGTAATCACCATTAGCACCTTGATTACTTGATTTAAAGAAAGTTTGTTCTTCACTCTTTCCATGATTCTTATAAAACTCATTTTTAGAACCTAATAACAAATCAGTAAAGTTGCTTGGTTTTAAAGTAAGAACAGTTTGATTTGATGAATCTGATAAATTAATAATATCTAATGGAGCAGATTCATTTGTATGAACTTTATCATTAACAGTAGATGTTATAGTTACTTCATCTGTAAGAACATCAATAGACTTTTCATATTTGTTTTGATTTAATAATCCACTTATACTCACCTCGTCTGTAAGAACATCAATAGATTTTTCGTGTTTATTTTCGTTGAAGTTTATACTAACTGATGGCTCTAACAAACTAGCCGAACCTATCGCTTGATTTGGATTTAGTTGTGTTTGTAAAGAAGCTCTTTTAATTCTTGACCTAAATAAAGTATCATTCTTAACTTCATAAGAAAATTCTAACTTTGTTCTAGCTGCTAAATTTTCTTCTAAAGAAGCAATAAACTCAGGATTATCTACTCTTGATTCTACAGAAGATAAGTTTTTTACAACATCCGTTGAAATAAGTCTTTCTTCAATAAGTTGTTTTCTTAATGTTAATAGGTCATCGTAAATACCATTATTATCATAATCATCTATATAATCATCTAATACAAAATCAGACATAGCATTTATTACAATAGCATCAATTGCATCTACATAAGAATATGACTTACCTATCTTATTTATTATCTCTTGATTTTCTTGTGGATTATAAGGTAATCCTATAGTTCTTGTATCAGGACTTAACTCACCTAAGTATCTCATACCAGAACCTATGTAATATTGTCTATCACTTTTTATAGCATCAGTTCCTCTGACTTGAAAAGAAAAATTCTTAACAGTAGAAACACTACTCGTTACTGCACTTAAATTTGGTTGTGAAGATAATGGTTTATTAAAATTTTTAACTTTATTTGGTGAAGAAATATCTTTTATAGTTGTAGCATTTTTACCTTCATCCAATGGAAAATGATAGACCAAGTTATCTCTTGGAGCAGTTGCTGTTCCACCAACAACACTCTTATAATTTAAAATGTGTTGTTTAAATTTTGACATACTTATGACACTATCCCAAGCTCTAACCTCACCTATAGAACCTGTCATCTCATCGCCGACTATAAAGTTACTACTTGTTTGACCTGATGCTGTCATAAAGTTTTTGTTAGCATTTACATTAGCTGTTGACATAGATATATGCTGAACATCTTTTAAAGCATCACCATCTTGTCTACCAACAAATAAACTATAAGATTGAGTTAATTCAGTTGATTGTGTGACTATATCTTTTTGTAACATGATATTAAAAAACTTATTATCATTTATATTGTCAATATAATCAGTAGACATTGTAACAGCATTATTACCTATAGCACCAGCAGAACCAACACTACTATTTAATCTAAACTCTACTTTACCAACAGTATCAGAAGAAGCAGATGGTACTATCCTAACATCCCAATTATCTCCCGTTCCATTTGAGCCACTTGACCTTAAAACTTTTTGTTCATTATTAGTTTTTGTAGTTTTCATTACAAATTCAACACCATTAGGTTCAGCATCATTCGAATACCAATCTAATGCTAACTTATTTTCTTTTTTAGAAAAATTCATTGTGTTAAATTTTTCAGTTTTTTCTTTAAAAGAAACATTACCTGTTACATTTTTTAGTCCATTATCTAAATCATTAGCAGCATTATTAGTTACAACACTTGGATTATGTTCTTCTCTTGAACCACCATATTCAGTTAATGTAAATGAAGTAGGATCGTATCCATATAAACTCAATATAGTATTTATCCCCTCTTGAGTTCCTCTTGTTTTGTAAATATAAACTAAGTTGTTTAATATTTTTGTCCAAAGAGCACCGATAGCTTTTTTATCTCCAACCTCATCTCCACGAGTTGATTCTAAGTAATCATCTAAACTACCTGAAAGAGGGTTTCTTAAATCAAATCCAAGTGATTTTCCAATAACAGGTAAAAGATTATCTGGCATAGCATTTGGATTCTTATATCCAAGTTTATAAATGTTGTGGTAGTTGTCAATATAACTTCTTAGTAAATCAAATTGTTCGCCCAACATGTTTACAAAATCACGAAGAACTTTATGTTCGTTACCAGTTCTTAAAAACTCTGGTAAGTTATTTACAAGAGAATGGATATTATCATTATCATAATCTTCGGCAATGGTTTCCATTGTATTATACCAACTATTCCATTCCGATGAACCAGCATAACTTCCACTTGGTGGTCTATAAATCTTTGAGAAAGGATGTATGTTAGTTGGATTATTTTTTGATACAACTACATCTGTAAAAAATGCTTCTTTACTACCTTGTGCTCCAGTAAATAATGGAAATAAATCACCTTGTGGTAATATCGAACCTGTAACAAAATCATCCATTCCTAATGTACCATCATCTTGAATTTGATTTGGAAAAACAAAAGGATTATAAACACCAGTTAAATCAAAGAAACCATAAGCAAACCCATCACCTATAGAACCACTTGTAGAAGCAGATATTGGATTTGAACCAGATAATATTTCCCAAGATGTAGAGGTGCTACTATAATCTTCAAGACCATTTATTAAAGCAAAATTACCACTCTTAACAGGTCTAAAAAAATGTTGTTTTGCTTTAAATATATATCTTTGATAATTAGAACCTGTTGTTTCTGGATTAGCTAATATTGAACCACTCCAAGCATTAAATGGTATTTGCCTATCGTTAAAGTAGCCATAGTTTCCAACTTCGCCTCCACCTGATTTATCATATCTCTCGTTAGCAAAACCTCCTGAAGCAAAGTTTAAATCATATTCACTAACTGTTCCAGCACCTCGTAAAATAAAAGATAAGTAAAAATTATCATCTGAACTATAAAAAGGTGGTTGCTCTACATTGTAAACATCTGTAAATAGATGTATAGTTCCGTTTTCTGTTTTTTTATAAACTCTATCAAAACCTTCATGGTCTTGTAATGTAGTAAAATCATTATCTACTAAATTTGTATATTTTGTTCCAGCTAAATTATTACTAACACCAGGTGCAGAAGATGTAGAATACGTTTGACCATCATTATACATAAAATGTTCATAATGAGTAAACTCATCTTCTACTTTTCTTATTTCTTTAAATAAATGTTTTCTTCTTTCTACTATTTTTAAACTACTTGAAAATGCAAGTGATGAACTTAAATCAGAATATAAACCTTCTAATTTGACAGCTTTATTTTTAAACCCTTGAAGTTTAGATTTTGCTGAACCAAAAAATACATGACCACTAAATGTTTCATAATCTATATTTAAATTAAGGTCTTTTTGTTGACGAGTAATTTCTTCTACTAAATTTTCACTAACAGAAGATGTTATAGAATTATAGTTAGAATAAGAATCATCTATTGCTGTAGGTGTTGTTAAATATCCTTGATCTATTTCTAAACCTAAACCACTTACAGCAAGACCTTCTCTGTCAATAAAAAATATTGTTTCTGTTTGTGATGATAAAAATTTGTTTGATATGTTAAAATCAGTTGATAGAACAACTACATTAGATGGTAATGCTTCGTTTAGTTTTATTATTAAAGTTCTTTTGTTACCTGTAACATTATCAAAAGCAAATCCATTGATTGGTATTAAACGACCTTGTGATATTTCTAAGTGAGAGTTAAACTGATAGTTATCATTTTCACCTTGCATAAAATTAACAATGATATCTTGAGTATCATCGTCTATTTCAGAACTAACTATATTTAACCTCACCTCTTTTCTACTTGGAGATATTTCAGCTATGTGAAAATTACTTGTATCTAATCTTTTTAAGAAATCATACTGAACATTATAATTACCTTCAGCAAAACCATTTCTATCTAAATATTCATTTGGTTTAATAAATAAGTCATCGTTCTTTACATAGAAATCAATATCTTGTTGTAAGTCTTCGCCATCTAAATAAGAACCAACATCAGAAAATACAGATAGTTTTATTATACCATCTATTAAATCGTTAGAATTAAATTGATATTGTGATTCATCTGATATCAATTGTAAAGTAGTGTTGTTATATGGTTGTAATATTTCCATTAAAATGCTTGTCTATCGTTTGTATTATCTAAATCAGGTATTTCCATTATTCCTTGTTTAGTTACACTTCCACCTTCTGGCTGACTTAGTTCATAATCTCCAACTAATATTCCTACGCCAGATAATCCAACTTGGTTATTCAAAACTGAGTAATCAGAGTTAGACGGGTTTAAATCAACTATACAATCGTCATTATTTATAAATATGTCGGTAGCCAAACTATTGAGTGGTAAACTACCAGAACCTTCACTTATCCACTCTAATCTGTTACCACCAATGAAATCATAAATGTCTTTAGGTTTATTGAACATTCTTGTTTGACCTAAGTTTAACTGACTTGGTGATTCTCCTAAAAGACCACTATTAAATTTATCTATATAATCTCTAGCAGATGTTCTATCTAAATAATCTTCTTTTAAAAACAAATCTTCTTTAACTAATTTTTCTACAGAGTTATTATATTTAGAATCATCATCAACACCACCTATTATTGCTTGATTATCTGTAATAGGGATGTAGTTAAAATCACCACCACCAAATACAGAAAAATCTTGTGACTTTAATACACCATCACCAACAACAATATTTTTTGTTATCAGATAAGTTTGTAAAATAAAAGCAGCATCTGGCGTATAACGATATACGATTATTTTTATCTTTTTTATACCAGGCGTGTTATACACATGATTAGTAATATTTGGTACTCCGTTATATTGACCATCAACTCTTGCTCCTTCTCTTTGTATAGGTATTGCTTCTATGTCTTGAGATTGTTGATATTTTTTATAAAAATAATCTTCTGGTTTAGGATAATCTTCAGAATCATAAAAACTAAAAAAGTAAGAACTTTCTATTTGTTCATCAGTTAATAATCTTTTTTCATCTCCCCATTGTATTACTTGATATTTGTAATAACACTCTTTTGGATTTTGAGCATAGTAAGGCACTCTTATTATATCTCTTAAATAATCTCTAAGTGATTCGCCATCGCCAGAAAAAGCAGCGATAACTTCTTGTTGATCTAGTGTTTGTCTTTCGTTTTCAAAACCATAGTCGTAATACAAATCTACATCAAGATTTACTTTTATAGGATAAGAAGTATCTTGATATGGTAACTCATTTGAGTCATAATATAATAAATCATTACCGTTATCTGTTTTTACATTAACAACAAAATCTACAGGTGTATCAAATGTATCTAAAGTTTCTACATATTCAGAATCGTCTATTCCAATACTAAACTTAAAATCAGGATACCCAATAAAAGAAAAATGGTCATCCCAAGCATCAACTATATTTGAATCTAAACTTTCTCTAACAGGTTCATCCGAAGTTTGTTCAGATTCTTGTGGTAATAAATTATAGTTACCCATTTCTAAAGTTTGTTCTGTGTTAAATCTAAGTTCTTGTGGCCAAAAATCTGCTCCTAGCTTTACATCAGTTCTATAAAATGGCACCCATTTTACAGCACCTATATTCACACCAAAATCAGCTTCAGAATGATAGTAACCAAACCCACCATTGTAATCACCATCTTCAAAAGCAAAGTCACCTTCTGGTGGATGGTTATTATATAAATCTTCTCCTTGTGTTCCTGTTACTGTTGTTGGACTAAAAGGATGATTAATACTAGTTTTATCAGGACCATCAAAAAGATTTTTTTCTAATCCCCTTAAGGTTATAAAACCAGCATTAGATTGTGGATAGTTATTCATATATTCTTGAGTTAAGTTACCGGTAGTATCCTCATCATTAGGTTTTAGAAAATCCCAAGATTGACTTTCAAACTCTTCTAACGTATCAGAAGCTATCGTTAAAGCTTGTATATCAAAATCAACCATGGCTATAAGCTCATGTGTAAAGTCTTTATCATTTCCTCTTTCAGGTCTACCATCACCCCAATTAATTTTTTCGGTAGTGGTTAGTTCTCGTTCAAAAACATGATATTGTTCTAACTTATCTCTCGTATTCTCATCTAAAGTTAATACAATATCACCACCTTCTCTTTCTTGTATGATAGCTCTACCATCTTCAAATGTGATAGCTTTATCAGTAAATGACTCTTCGTGATTTGACTGAGGTCGTATTGAAATTGTATCACCATTTCTATCATACAAACCAGCACCAGCGTTAAATAAACTAGTAGATTGCACATCTAAAGCTGATATTGATGGATTTGGGAGAGTAGCACCATAAAATTGGTCATAAACAGCTCTTGTTCTAATCAGTCTACTTTTTTTCACAGCCTCAGTATCTCTATTACCATGGTCTGTTATATCTTCCACTTCACTAAGATATTCAATAATAGGACCTTGAGCTTTTAAAATAGCATTAGTGTAAGCTGTGCTTTCGGTGTTCCTTTGATATCTCCAAACAAGAACTCTTGTTCCTTCTCTTGGTGGAGAAGTTCTAAACTTTACTTCAATACCACTACGAGTTTTAATACTTTCTAATAAGTCACCTGATAGAAATAGTTTATTACCTTTAAAAATAGAGTTCCAATTTCCAAGAGAAAGCTCGTTTAAGTCATCGGTATCTAAACCTAATTTCCTATCATCTTCATCAGGATAAATACCTGGCGTTTTTACACTTGGGTAATTATTTTTTTTATCGTATGACATTAGAATGGTTGCTCCAAATTATTTTTCTCTATTGGATCTGGTACATCAATAGTTGATTTAAATAATCTTAAATCATCATCTAACTTTAGTTCAAAATCTTGATTGTAATCTATCTTATTCACATCTGTTTTATCTATTATATTATCTGTATTGGAATCACCTAAATCTAAATGAAGTATTAAATCATCATCGGTTTCATCTAAGTTTGTTACTGGTGGATTTTCTCCACCATATAAAGTTACGTCAACTTCATCTTCAAACTGACCAAACACATCTATCTTTGGTAGGACAGGATAATAATGTCCGTTATCCCAAATCTGTTCTACATCTTCATCTATAACTATCTTTCTAAAAGATTCTCTTGATACTTTAGCACCTTCTGTTACTCCGACATCTCCATCTGTTTCTACTTGTTGTACTTCTATACCAGATAAGTTAAAATAATCAAAGTCTGTTGGTATTATATTATTCCAATAAACTTGTTGACTTGGATTGTTAAAGTTTGGACTTGTGAAACCTAACTGCTCAAACATTGGTTTGACTCCTCTATACATTTTAGTAGTTCCTAAATCAAAATTATTTAAACCACTATCTTTAAGAGAGTTTCTTTTTTCTACATCAATGATTCCGTTATGTATCTTATTCATTATGGTCTTCCTCCTCCAATACCATCTTCACTTCCACCATCACCCTCTACAAAAACACTAAGATTAATGGTGTGTAGTCCGTTTATACCACCAGAAACAGTAGAACCTACATTTTGTAAATCACTAGGATTTAATTCAAACAATGTACTCATTTTAAGACTATCTATATTATAATTAGAAGAAGCTGGAGTAGAACCATTATATTCAAACTGAGTACCTAATCGTACATAATTAGGAATAGGAGCATATAAATTACTATAAGATAAATTTGGATTTACTACAGCTTGATAAGATTTTACAACTTTAACACTTAGATTACTACCATCTAATGATATTGGATTTCTTGATAATCCACCAACATCAGATGGTGATTCTATACTAAAGTTTATTTCAGCATTATCATAATTTTGTGATGTATTTACTGGTTCTCCCTTTATCAAAATTCTTGAAGCTTGAAGAAGTGTATCACGATTTATAGTAGCAATATTATTTTGACCACTACTTGGATTTGTATAAATAGTATGTTTTTCATAAGCAAAACCCTCTAACTGATTAGCATCAATCCAAGATGAACCAATAGCATTTATTATAGCTTGTCGTCTACCAGGAGTTCTACTAGGATTTAATTGAGCACTATAATTTTCATTTTGAAATGCCCAATCTCCATCAAAGCCATCATCACCATCATAAAAATAATCGGGTTCATCTTCAGGTGGATATTCTAAAATAGAATCAAGACTTTCTTGATTTACAAAATAAATAGTAATTTTATTATTACCAGAAGATTGAGCATCAAAGTTTATTTGTAAATCATACTCACAAAGAGTTCTTCCACCAGATAAATCTGAATCTGAATCAGGTTGATAATTAGCTCCTTGTGGATCTAAACAACCAAATATAAAACCTTCTATTAATGTTTCTTCAGGCTCATCAAATATATCTATACTATAAGGTAACATATCTGAACTAAACTTATCAACAATATTAGAATCTACTTTTGATAAAAAGTTAAAAAGGTTTAATCGGTCAAACAAGTTTATATTTTCTATTGATTCTGAAGAAGCTTTACTATCATCTAATGTTAAAGGATTAACTCCAACGATATCTGTTGCTGATTTCACTAATACAGAATCAGGACTTATACCACCTATTGTAGCAAAGTTCCTATCATTGTATAGATTAACATCATAACTATCAGAAGCATTTATCAATATAGTAGTCTCAAACTTTTCCCAACCACCGATATTGAAACCGTCAAATGCCATAACCACACCTTTAATAGTATAGAATCCTGGCTTCTTATAAATGTGTTCTAATAAAGTAGTTCCTTCTAATATCTTTGGTCTTCTTGTATGTTCTAACGGAGTTCCATCACCCCAATCCAAACGAAAGATACTATAACCTTTAGCATCAGGTCCTGACTCTTCAGCATAAACATCAAATCTATTTCTACCACCTTGAGTTTTTAATCCTTTGTATCCGTAAGTATCTATGTTACCTGCTGGAGTTCTACCATCACCTCTTGGATAAATATAATAGTTTATTTTCCCTTCAGTAGCTAAGTTATATTTTTCAACATCAATATTTCTATCGTAATATCTATCTACTCTAACAATCTCATCGTTATTTGGATTTATAACAAATGGTATAGCATCTATAGAAAATCTAAAAGTAGGAGAAGAACTTCTTCTATCATTAACAACGATTCTTCTTGTAACATTACCATTATAAGTTTGACTATACATCTGAACATCAACCACTTCTTGACCATCAACGACTTCTCTAAGACCTGTTAAGTAAGGACCAAAGGTATCTTCATTATAGTTACTATTTTCCCAAAAGTCTCTATTGTTTAAAGTTATAGTTCCAAGAGCTTTTCTACCATCATTATCTTCTATGACACCAGTAGAAAAGTCACCCTCTTCTCTATTCAAGTAACCAACATTTGGTATTAAGACATCCAATCCTCTATCAGGTTGAAATATCCTAACGGATTCGTTTCCATTTCCACCTTCGGTTGGATTACCACCAACAGATTGTTCTGTTGATGAGAACAAGTCTTCTGCTTTTGTAAAAATAGCCATTAGGGTTGTATATCACCAGGTCTTCCACCACCCGTATCACCATCACCATCACCATCTCCATATCCATCATCACCGCCAGTGTCTTCGTTATCGTCACCAGTGTTTTCACTTGTATCTTCGCTTTCTTCGGTATTGTTATTATCAGTTTCATCATCTGTGGTAGTTTCAGGTAGAACATAGTTACCATTCTCAACCCAACCAAATCCACTCCATATCCATTGACCTTCAGGACTTAAAGCATCAGTTTGAAACATACCCATTTGAGGATTGTATCCAGTAGGTGGACTTGATGGCATTGGTTCTGAATAAGTTTGTTGTTCTTCTTGTTGTTCCTCTTGTTGTTCTTCTTGTTCTTCGTCTAGTTCAGGAGGATCAGGAGGTAGGTTTGAATCTAAATCATCTACAGAATCACTTGTATCAGTTATTTGAATAAACTGATGTGTCTCATCCGAGTTTCCCATACCATCAGTTATTGTTAAGCGAACCATGTAACTCCCAAATGTTTCAAAAGTATGTACTGGATTTTGTTGTGTAGATGTATTACCATCTCCAAATTCCCAAAGCCATGTAGAAGCGTTGGAAGAGTTATCTGTAAATTGAATTGTCTTACTCATATTTATACCTCAATGTATTCATATTGAAAATTAGCAACAGGTGGATTAGATGGTGGTGGTGAATCTGTTTCACCCTCAATAGGATCTTCAATAAATTCATATGTAAAAGAAGATACAACTTCTAACTGAGTATTTACAGTTAAAGGTCTAACTCTATATCCACGAGCTTGTAATAAACTTGTCCGACTTATTATTTCTACTTTACACTTAGCACCAAGACCACTATTGGAAACTAAGTCTCCATTTTGATTTTTATGATTTAACCAATATTGTGTATCTCGTCTGAATGTTGATGGAGTATTATCATAGTTTGGTTCTACTATATTCGGATTAAATGTAGCACAAATAAAATACCATTCATCTAAGTTGTCGGTAGATATCTGTGGAAATGCTCTATGAACTTCTGGATAGTTTGTTACATTACTACCAAAACTTCTATGGTCAAATCTGTTTAAACCTTCTGTTCCGAAATGATTATCTCTTATACGATACACCCTTCCACCAGCATCACTACTATTTGTCCAATCACGAACTACCAACCTAATGTATCTATAATATTTCCCATCATACTGATTTACTTTAGTATCTAATCTAAACCCTTGAGCATTAGAAGAGTTCATTGAGTTACTATTTAATGGATTACCAAAGTTAAAAAGAGTTCCTTCAGATGTCTTACTTACAAACTTAACCCACATTGTTATGGTAAAACCATCTTCTAAATAACTTGGTTTACCTGTAGTGGGATTTACTCGTTGGAACTCTAACTGATTATTATTTGGTGACCTCAATATTATTGCCTGATTTGGTTTTCTGATTTTAAGAAATCCCTCTGATATATTTTCATATTCAGGTCTGTTATCTTCTAAAGTATCAATAACATTATCAGTATCTCCAAGATAAGTGTTGAGTTTGTTTCTCATTGACTCAAGTGTCTTACCTTGATTATTAGTATCACCTTCTGCTTGTTTATCTAATCTTGTTATATAAGCAGTAGGTCTGTTTTCATAACTAATACGATTTTGTTCGTCTTGGTCATAGTTGATAGCAACTTCACCAGCACCATCACCATCTACATCATCAAATGCTGGTTTAGGTCCTATCAGTTCGTTAAACTGATTAAAGAAACTATTTATCGTATCTTGACGAGTTGTTTGGTTTGGTAACAACTCAAAAATATTTGTATCTAAAACATCACGAGCTTTTTCAGGATTAACTCTTGTACTTGTTTTAGGTTTTGTTAGCTGACTAAGATTTAAAACATCTGTAAAACTTTCACCAACTTTTTTAGCAACATTTATTTTAAATCTACCATTATCAAAATTTATTTTATAATTAATTACATCTTGATTATTTTCAGGAGCACCATTTTCTTGTTCAATAGAAAATAAACCATCTAAATCAACAATACCATTGTCAAAAATGTACTGACATATTTGATTAAATACTTCACCTTGTAAATCTTTTCTACTTTCTAAAGTGTTTCTATCTTTCTTATAAAATACAAGAGGTTCGTCTTCTCCTCTACCTGTTTGTTTTATACCATCACGAATGGTAGTTTGCATTGAAAGTATATCTTGTTCAGAAAGAGTGTTAGATTGAAACCATAACTTGTAAAAAATATCACTAACTCTTTCACGAGTTTGTAGTACATTTTCATCTGATATTTCTTCAAATATTATTTCATCAGGTTTTAACTCATGATTAACACCAAGAACTCCAGCACCAATCATTAAAGTCCCATCTTCGTGACGATGATAAGGTCCTATATATTGCTCATCGGGACTATTTAAAAAGTAAAACTTGTCGTTTGATGTTGCTTGTAAATCTACTTCTACAATAGGATTATCTACAACGAGATTACTACTTTGTCCTTCTGTTGATTGACTTGTTCCATAGTTAGCCATTCTAAGTCCTCAATATAAATTCAAAATCGTTATCGTAGATTATCTCCTGACCATCATTATGATTGACCTTAATCAAAATCTTATAAGCACGATTAGGTTCAAAAGCATTTAGGTCTTGTTTAAAATAATTAGAAGTCGTATCACAACTCATTGTTGTGTAAGCACTAAATGGAACAACGGATTCGTTTGTTGCCATATCTATGATAGAATAAGAACCTGAACCATGTGGTATAAAACTACCACTCACAGTTTGAACTGAAGTTGTAAATGATTTTTGTATGTATCGTTTACGAGCACCAAATCTAAACTTAACGGTTTCGTTTTCTTTATATGCTTCTTTAAAATGTATTGGATATAAATAATTTTCAACACCACCACTAATGTCTAATTCATTTAAACTACCTGTATTTGAACCAGTTGCTGGTAAATGATCATCCCACTTTAATTCTATCTTAGGGGAATATATCGTATTAGTTTGTCTTGAGAAAAATTTAATGTCTTCAAAACTACCACTTGATGTTTCTCTACTACCAGATAATCTAATTAATAATCCATAATTTGTATTTGTTCCACCAAACCACTTATTAGCTATGGTGGTTATATCCATATTGATATCAGGTGATTCTGATGAAAAAGATTGACTTACTTCATCACCCGCAATATATGTTCCACCAGGAGTTGTCCAACTTATTTCAGAAGCACCTTCTCTGTTTTTTCTAAACTTCCAACTACAACCATCTGTTGTTTTTGGATTGTCTATTTCTTTACCAACACCTTCATCCCATTCTTGTGATAATGGATACGCAGCTACTTTATATTCTTCAGTTAATCCACTTGTACCTTCTGTTTCATATAATCTTAGATTGACTTTATAATCACTAGGTAATACAGATGAACTAATATAATTTTCTATTTCATTCGTATCAAATTGAAGAAGAACACGAGTTGGATGAGAAAATGTTCTGTCAAAAAAAACTTTCTTTAACTCAAGAATTTCATCTTGTCCTGTGTTCTTGTCTTTAAAATCTTCGCCTGTAGTTTGATTTGAACCACTACTAATAAAGGCATCTTTAGTTGTAAAAAAATATTTATGCATTATATCACTTTTCCATATATATCTTGGTTAGGATTTTTTAACTCAAATACTGCTGAAGAAACTGATGGTCTTATTACACCATCTCGTAAAGCATTATCAAAGTTATATTTAAATCCATAGTTACTATCAGTTCCAATAACCTCACCATCTCCCTTATAATAATAAAGTTGTCTACCACTAGCATATTCATTATTTCCATCTTGAAATAGTTTTAGTTCTTTAATACCGATTACACCATCTAATCCTAAGATATTATATTGTAAATCATTTAGATTTATTGATTGTCTAAACTGCATCTTTTCTATCTTAAAGAAATCTTTTATTACTTGAATTACATTTAATTTAACTTCAGTAGGATTTGAGCGTCTATCATAATTTACGACAAAACGAACTCCAAAGTTTATTACATAACCAGAAAACAATGTGTCGTTTAATGTAAATCCAAATCCAACTTGGTCGTTAATCATTCTAAACTGATTAATATAAGTTCCAATGTTTTGTAAAACAAGTTGTGGTGTTTGTACGAGTTGTTTGTTTTGATTATAAGAAAGAGTATGAACTAAAAGAGCACCACCATCCATTCTCTCTACAATACATTTAGCAATACTACCAAACTTTTGTGGAAGAGCTAATATTCTTGATTGATAATCTTCTTTGGTAACACAACGAAGTTGAGAAGCAAAAAACGAACTAGCATTTGACCTAATCTCATCTACTGTTTGACCATCCGTACCACCAGCACTCGGTTCTTCATTTGATACAGTTATGGTTACACCTGCTGGTGGGTTATTAACAACACTAAGTTCTCCAGCTTGAATATTAGATTCAGCTCCACCACCAACTCTGTAAGTAAATGTTAAAGATGTATTAGATGGTGTTTCACCTAAGTTTGGATTGTTACCTGTTACAACTCCTAAAGCACTTGGAACATCAGCAAGATTAACTCCATTAATTGTCACACCAGCTTGTTCTACAGGATCAACATTTGAACCAGAGTTACTGAATCTAAATAATCCATTACCAAAACAAGCTTTATACGTTTGAGTATCTTCGTCAAACTTAGTCGTGAACTTTTTAGTAGATTTGATATATTCAGCAACATAAGGGATTGGTATAGGAGATGTATCATCAGTAGCATTGCCTTGGTCATAAGCACTTGTTCTTGTCGGGTCGTCTGTGTAATGAGTTTGTTTTAAAATCTTATCTTGTGCTAAATAATCAACTTCATACCATGTTTGACCAGCACCATCCACACAACTCATTACTTCAATCAAATCATCTTCACCTAAGTCTAGTTCTAAAAACTTAGTAGGAGATGTAATGTTAAAAGTTTTAGTTTTTGTTTTACCAGATATAGCTCTTACGTTTCGTGTTAAAGTATAAGAACTAGCTTCACCATCACTATTAAGTATCGGAGCACTTATTTCAGGATCACCCGAACCACTTGCTGTAAAGTCAATCTCATCTGTTGTCTCAAAAATAACTTCGGAATCTACATTTGAAGCAATCTGTAATCCACTATCTATAGAAGATGGAGCTTCTCCATAAAGTGGTTCACCAGTTGTACCATCAGCATTTATTGTTGTTTCTACTTTTAGTTTAACAACCGATGGAGTTTTGTTTGGAGTTTTATACCCAAGAAACTCAGCCAATCTACGAACATTTCTTTTCTCTGTTGCTGTTGCTAACAGATTTTCTTTGTAGTTATAATCTATGTAATATGAAAGTACATCACCCACATAACTTGATAACTCTATTAACATCATACCAGGTGATGTTTCGTTAAAGTCTTTGTATGTATCAGGAAAATAAGATTTAGTATACTCTATCAAATCAGCTTTTATAGAACTAAAATCTTTACTTGTATATTGTACATTCGTTGGTTTTATTTTTTGTTTTTCTGTATATGCCATTAGTATGCTCCATTACTTGTACTGCTTCCAGCACCTACACCATCAAATGTAACTTGAACACTTTCTAAATTATTTGGTGCTCTTCTTATGTTAAAATCTATATTAATATTCACTTGATTCAAATCATCTTTTCTATCTACTTGGATGTTTCTTAAATCTACAAAAGGTAACCATCTACTGAAAACATCAACGATGTTATTTTCTATTTGTATCGTAATATCTTCGGTTAGTGGCTCAAAGATAAGTGACCTCAAATCCATACCTAAGTTTGGTTGAAATACTCTTTCACCTCTATGAGTTTGTAAAAGAAGTTTGATATTATTTTTTATAGACTCCACAGTAGTCTTTGTGGATTTAAAATATCCATCACCACCACCAACTCTACCAAAAGGAAACTCTATTCCTACGGAGACTCTTGTATCTTGGTCTTCTACAAATCTATCTTTTCTTCTATCAAGTATTGCCATTATGCTTCCTTAACATTTATTAACTTAACTTTAGATTTTCTAACATTAGTATTTACAGTAGGTAACCCAACCTTATTTGATGTCTCACTTATCTGTACAACACCAGTTACAGGTGCCGTAGATACACCAGCAGCTGCTACGACAGGAGCACCAGGACCTGCTACCACACCACCATTGACTAAGGTATTTATTTTACCAGGCAAAATGTTATAAGGTGCTTCCATCTCTGTAATATTAAAATCTTGTTTGACGATAAAATCTATTATAGCATTTCTTAAATCTTCTGCTAAGTCATCTACCTTTTGTTTAGATTCTTTACTAGCATTAACAAAATCTTTACCTAAGTTTTTCTCAAATGCTTGATATATGTCGCTCTTAAGCCCCATTCTTAAACTGATCCTTTTCTTCTAACTTATTCATTACTGCTGAATAATCTTTGTTTATAGCATTTGATAAAAAGTCAGGAAGTCCTTGAGTGTTATCTGTCACAGATTGGACTTCTGCTTCCTTTTCTATATTTTTCCATTCACCACTATGAGCAGTTTCAGCTAAAATATCATTTAGAATAGAGTCTTTTGTAATCGGAGCTGCCGGATTAGGTTTCACGGCGGCTGGTGCTGGCACTTTTGGAGATGGAGATGCGGTAGGTTGTGGCGCTCTATCTTCAACTATACTATTAGAACTAGAGCTAACTAACACTTCATCTAACTTTTTTTCAAGTGCAGAAAATTTATAATCTAACTCTTCTCTTACTACTTCTCTTATTAACTTCTTAAATATATTAACCTTCATTTTAACTCCTATTCGTTTCTATGAAATGATGTTTACTTAAAAATGGTGTTACGCCATCTTGATAAACTCCATTATCATCTTGTTGTCTTTCTTCTAACGATTGTATTATCTCTGTCAAACTTTGTACAGAATTAACTAATGGTCCTGATGCTACATTTAAAGGAGCTCCAGTCGCATCCACTAATGGTAATGGAACACCTTGTACGAGAGCATGGGCATTACTTAATATGTTCAATACTTGTTCTAATAATATTCTCAGTTGTTCTCCTAATACTATAGGTTCAGCTTTATTCTTTGCTTTCTCTCCTAAATAAATATTATTAGAATTAATAACTGAGTAACCTTCGTTATTTAAAGTAAAATTCTTTTTAGCACCAAAGTTTATATTATTATTTGCTGATACAGTAAAATCTCCACCTAAAGAATTCCTAGCATCAAAAGTTATTCTATCAGAAAACATTATGATTTGATTTAAATCATTTTTAGTGGTTACGTCAGCATCCTCTTTTCCATAGTCATAATTAAAAGAAACTTCATCATTATCATTCCCAACATTTAACCTAAAAGGAGTAACTGATTCCCCATTCTCTTTTATTGTGTCCATAGATAATCTAAATGTATCAGGTAAATTAAAATTCTGTGATATAGAACCATTTGATAACATTGCTAATGTAGAACCAAACCTGACATCTTCTGTTGGTCCAACACTACCGTTATCTATTATCAGATTTGGAAATATCCCTCTAGATCCTATTCTTATAGAATTACCATGCCTTCCTTCAAACAACAAATCAGAAACTTTTGATATTTCATAAATAGCATCATCTGAATAAAAATCTAAAACATCATTTTTTGTTTTTTCTAATTTTACGTTTTTGAGATATGGAAAGTCTTGACCATAACCTTGACTATTGGTTAAATTAGAAGTAGCTGAATCTCTACCTTCTAAAGTATTTTTATAGAAAGGTGCGTTTGAAAAGTTTGGGTTATTAAATGTATTTAAAGGTCCTATATAATAATATTTTTTTCTTATTTCAGTCCATAAAACTATATCACCACGAGTAATAGAATCACTTATACCCCTTAATAAAGGTCTTGATGGTGGTAAAGTTCTTGACGTAGTTGGCATAGAGCTATCATCACTCAATGATTTTATTACAACCATTTGGGTTGAAGAACCTTCTTCTGATTGTTTGATGTTATCCGTATTATTAACAAAAATACTATCAACAAATCCTAAATTAAAATTTATTGATTTCGAAGTTATTTCGTCTAAAAATCGATTTGCCATTATGAACTACCATACTTCTGTCTTATCTCGGTCATATCTACAGGATCTTTATCAGCTATATCATCCCTCTTCTTTTGTAAGTCTTCTGCTACATCTTCAAGAGAAGCCATGAGTTGTTCTTTTTCTTCTTCAGTTAACAAACCAACATCACTTTCATCTACAGTTTGTTTAGACATTATCCTTTGATATAGAGTGGCTAGTTTAACAAGGTTATCATCATTCTTGATACCGACATCCATCAGTTCCTTGATAATAGGACCTACAATAGCAATATCCTCGATACCTTGTATGTAACCATGTACCTCTTGAATTAACAAGTCGATTTGAGTTTTCTTTAACTTGTTATTCTCGTATATCTCTTGAGATAAGTCCGAGAAGTTTTTATCACCGAATATCTTAAAATCTTTTTCCATACATATAAATATAGTATGGTTACAATATTACACCAAAGAACCTGTATATCTTAGGTTATCTATGTGACCTCTTGTAAGCAC
>CEUT01014473.1_pt1 | contig 18597 bp, 27 predicted proteins | sample 531401 | NCBI WGS metagenome assembly CEUT01 (sample SAMEA2622821, study PRJEB7988) | marine metagenome | biome: marine biome (ENVO:00000447); feature: surface water layer (ENVO:00002042); material: "saline water (ENVO:00002010), including plankton (ENVO:xxxxxxxx)" | depth 5 m | reverse complement strand
CCAAAAAATACCACTAGGTAGAAAGAAAAAGATAGGACGTTAGAACAAAAGTGAGAGTGAGCCACAACCCATTAGTGAAGATACTGGTCAAACTCAGAATGGCCTGGGCAGATTATCGTGGTCACCACGGCAAGGTCTGGGATTACGAACCTGGTGAATACTATATGGGCATGAAAAAAGGCCGTAGAGATCACGAGAAGAGACACGGCATCAAGTAAACATAATCACATCACATAACTTATAGTAGCACTTCACAACACAACCTGCGGGCCTAAATATTAGTGTGCCCAAGCCAAAGAAGCGGACCTCTTATTGGTCAAAGATCAGAAAGAAGGCGCCAAAGGTTCCAGACATAACCTGTCCAGACATAGATGCTATTCTGAACAGGCTGGAGAAGTTGGTGGACAAAAGCCTTACGAAAGCACAGTATAAGTTGATCGAACGCAAGATGGAGAAATTACGTATTGCCAATGAGAAACTGCGTGAGTCTGGAGTGTATTGGCACAAGGCCTGCAGGGAGACTGTAAGAGACCTCCTGGGCAAAAAGAAAATGAGGTAATTACTAATATGTGGAAAGTACTCGTAGCAATTTGTTTAATGGGGCAACCTTGCACACTATTTGAAGAAGATCCCATAAAATACTATCACACTGAAAAAGAATGCATCCTGGCCGCCGAAGCCAAGTCTAGATCAATGGTGCAGAGCTTCCAAAACTTTGGGTATCATATTGACAGCGAGGCCCACGCATGCCAATTTATAGTCCTGAAAAATGAGGCCTAGGTTGACAGATCTTAAAGATATGCTATAATAATAGAGTAATTTAGAGTTAATCCTATTGTAGGACTTGTGCTCTCGGTTACACTCATTCACTATAGGAGATCATATGAGCAAGATCAAAATGCTTCTAGACGTAGTAAACGAAGTCAAGAAAGAAGCACCAGAAGATGTTCCAAACTGGAACGCCAAATTAGCAGAAGCAAAAGTTAATCTACAGAATCAAATAGCAAAAGGCAGATTGTTGCCTAGAGGTGTCGAAGATCATCCACTAGAACATTTTGCTTTCAATTATTCAGTTCAGAGAGATGTGAGAGCAGGGCATGTAATGAACATAATGAAGAAGTTTGACCCTAGAGTTTGTTGTCCAGTTTCTGCAGTCAAACGTTCAGACGGAGAAACACTTTACATTTTTGACGGGCAACATAGGGCAGTGGCTTTGGCACTGCTTGGTTGGAAAAAGATACCTGTAACAATAGTAGAAACAGACGAGCCAGCCTTTGATGCAGAAGCATTTGAGATAGTCAACGACTCAGGCATATTAAGAGCAGGTACCGAAGAAATACACAGATGCTTACTACATAGATACAAAATGGGAGAAACAGAGACAGAAAGAGTTGTCACTGCACATCTAGTGCAACAGGTGTTTGATTCTTGTGAGATTGACTTAGAACCTAAACGTGTAAGGAAGAGCTCAGGCAAGTGTGGACCAAATAAGCATTATTTCTCACATTTTGACTACGCATATAAAGGCATAAAGATGGCAGGACCTATTGGGTTAACTGATGCATTATTGTCAATAAAAAATGTTTATGGTGCCGAAGATGGTGGAGAGATCAATCAGGGACTGTTCATAGGACTTATGAAACAGTATCAGATGGGACAAGAGGCCAAAAGACTAAAGAGATTGCCAAACGATTGGATGACCAAGATGCTCGAGACAGCGAAGAAGGTTTGCCCGAGTGCAACACTTATACACACCGCTACCAAAAAGCAATGGCAACACGCAAACGGTGTTGGCTGGGACGCACCAGTGGCAATGGCTCACATGTTACGGGAACTTTATCTACTAGAAGATGGTACATTTGAACCAAGTTACATGCCAAATGTTACATTGAAATTAGAAGAGGGTGATATAGCCAAAGAGTCTGAGGCACAAACTGCCTTTAACAAGTATGTCAAATAATCTTTGTTATTACATATGCAGGGTCACCAAGTGTGTGCCAGAATCTATTAACTTTTTTGAGGACGAGGATGAGTATGAATACTGCCTCCCCTACAAAAAGATTCTCGAAGAAGTTAAAAGACACTATGAAAAAGGTGCAGATGCAGTTGAACTTGAGATGATAACAAAAGAGGAATACGATGATAGATTATCAAAGTCTTACTAATCTACCAGAAATAAACTTTAAAGCAAAAGATAGGCCCGAGTTGAAGGAACTCGCAGAATACATTGATAAAATGAAAGCAGAATTGTTTCATGATGCCTGGAGCCAGGCAACAAAAAAACATATTAAAACATCATTGGTTCTATACATTAGGGCAATGCAGAAACAGTTGGCACCTATGGGATACCATTACAGGGCACAGGACATGGCAGGCAAACAACATTTAGAACACGTCATACCACAAAATAAAATCGTGACAGCCTATCTACATGATAAAATAGCCGCAGAACTGGTTTTACAGATGCCATTGTGTTTGATAGATGATGCCGACAAGCACATACTTGAAGGTGATTGGCAAACCTCAGGAAATTGGGAATATCCCTTCCGTAGATACATACACGCCGGATATACTAAAGTGATAAAAGATGTGAGAGGTAAAGAGATTGATTTAAATACCTACACAATCGAGGATCATTTTAATATGTTGGGACAAAGTGTATAGGATAAAAAGACTAGATTTTAATGTAGCATACGCCTGTAACCTTTCTTGCAAGGGTTGTATTAGTCTTAGTGACTTTGATAGGCGAGGTGTCGAAGCACTCAAAGACATAGAAGATCAATGCAAAACTTGGAGTGAAATATTGGATCCATCTATAATCTCTATATTTGGTGGCGAACCATTGATGCATCCTAGGATAGCAAAGGTACTGGACACAATACGAAAGTACTGGCCTAACGCACAGATACGTTTAATAACCAACGGTTATCTGCTAAGAAAATATAATCCAGAGATGTGGTTTCAATACAAGGGTTTGGAGATGCAGGTTAGTATCCATAGACAAGATCATGAAAAAATGATAACTGATGAAATTAAGAAAATTGTTAAGTGCAGAACAGATTGGCAGGCAGTGAAATCCAGTGCAGACGGCCATCAACAACTTGAATTACATAATAAGGATTTAACCATTTACAAAAGCAAATTTAAGAGATTTGTAAAGCCTTACAGGCTTGAAAACGGAGAACTGAAACCGTTTGATAGTGATCCGAAGAAAGCACATAAAATATGTGGATCACCTGATGTTCCTATATTATATCGAAACAAATTGTACAAGTGTGCACCGTTGCCTAACATACTGGAATTAGATAAAGGGAAACACTACAAATATCAAGGCACTCCGGCAAATGGCGATGTTAGTGCTGTGATAGAAAATATTGATAAGCCAGAATCTGTTTGTGCCATGTGTCCTGAAAACGTAAATCATTCGGTAGATCATTATGACAAGGAGAATGTCCGTGTCAAATAACTTATTGACTGCAGGTTGTGGTATAAGCCAATCTAGTTTCCAGCATTGGCCTACCTGGGTTAAGTATCCAGAAATTACACACGACTTAAAACACACCAATGTCGGTGGCCCAGCCAGTGGAAATGAATTCATAGCCCATAATGTGATAAAAAAATTAGATAACATTGATTGTGCAATTATTGTATGGACCAGTTTTCCAAAGATTGATCTTTATATCGAATCACAGGAAATTGTTAATGAAATCAAAACATATGACACTAGAAACTTTGTGTTGAATGAAATCGGTCGCGTGGTAGAAAAAGCACCAGCATGGTGGCCATCGAGTGTCAGTGGCGGCAATAGAATTAAGGATTGGTATACCGATAACATATACAGCCATTCTCATCATGTTGAAAAAAATTTAATCAACATAGCGGCGGTGCAAAAAGCTCTAGATTCACGTAACATCGATTACTACATGTTTTTAGGATACGACTCGCCGTTAGAAAAGGCAAAGGAATACGGAATAGATCTTGATAAGTTTGTTACTTTGCAAAGTATGTACGACAACTATTATTCAAGCGATTGGCAGAAAAAATATTCGACCACAAACGAATACGGATTAGTACCGGTGGCAGGGTGGCACTGGCAGTTCTACAATGAATACATTATTGACATACTAGACAAAAAGTTTAGACGAAAAGATGTTGATATGGAAAAAATAGGTAATAGTGTACAGGCAATCACTAAAAAATGTTACGAGAAAGGCCTATCGTGAATATAGAATTACATTTACGGAAAGAGAAACTTGAAAGTAATCCTTCCATAATCGTGGAATTTGGCAAGGAAAAAATTAATGAAACAATTTTATCTAAGCAACAAATTGTATATCTAAAAAATTTAGAACACTCGAATGATACACAATTGAATATAATTAGAGACGATAAAGAATTATACACAACAGCAAGAAATCATCATCTAAATAAAATTTTTGTCGATAAGGTCATTGTGGACGATTTCTGGCAATTTGACGAAAGTTTTTATCCTCCGGTTACTATCTTTGATAAAGAGTACACGCAACATCTGGAAAGGGTGGGTGAAGATGATTGGATTAAAAATACACTTAATAATAACACACATCTATTCTTCAACGGACGTCTTACTTGGAATATAAAATATCCTGTGAGAAGAAGTTTTTTTAAGGATTACTACAGATGATTATATATTTAGGAATGCCCAAATGTGCCAGCACATGGCTTTGGCACAAGATAAGGAAAAATTTCGATTACGATGGCATCAAAGAACCACACACTTTAGTTGAATTCGGCAAAAAGCATAATGACATAGTCGATTTTTCAACTAATAATTGGAGCATGGATAGTAGCACTGCACTGAAAATAGATCCTAATGTTTCTAAATATGTATTCATTATCCGAGACCCAATAGAACTTGCCACAAGTTACTATCTTCAAACAAAACTGGAGGGAGAGTCGTTTGATGACTTTGTGTTCACGCTTGTCAAAACAAAACTGATATGCTTTGGTGATGTCATCGAACGGTGGTACAATCTGGTTGATAAAGAAAAAATATTGATATATGACTATAACAAAGATATCGAAAATAAACAGCAAATCTTTATTAAAGATATCTGTCATCAGTTGAATCTTGACACCTATGACGACTCATTACCATTATCTGACAAAGTATTTGAAACTCTAAACAAGCCAACTTTGAGTTGTAATGATGATCTAATGAAAGTAATCAAAGATCAGATGGATAAATTCTTACACATTACGCAAGGTTGACTTATCTACATAATCTTGTATAATTAGAACAGCAAAACACCGGAGACGGTCGCGGCCAGTACTCACTCGCGAACTCTATTACGGAGACACTCTATGTCGATGAATGGATTTAAAAGCCGGAGGTGGGGTGACAGTCCTACGCCAAAGGCGAGACTGGATAAGGCCGTCTTTGTGTGTGATGCAGAATCGTTATGCCAAGCGAAAAAACAAAAAAATTACTAGAAGGGTTAGGGAAGATAACAGACTCTGCCCCTAAATCCTTTGTTGAACAGAAATATCATTCCTACACAAATAGATTTTACAAGACCTTTATCCACAAATTACCCGCCATTTATGACAAGGCCAAACCAAAGAAGGACGAAGAGGGCGATGAATACGTCATGATAGACAGGGTGTATGGCTCGCTTTATGACGATCATTTATTGCAAAAAGACGGAACTGTATACACGGGCAAGCTCTACAAAAAGAGGAGGTTGGTTGTCAGAAAAGATCCAATTACAGGTGAGAAGAAGAACTTCTTTAGTGCCTGCACTTCAACAGCAGACGGAAGATGGTTCGACAACTGCGGTATGCCAATAGAGGCACCAGATAAACTTGAGCCGGAAAAGCAGAAGAGTCAAGACGAGATAGAAGAGGAAAAAAGACAGGCCGCAATAAAAGAGGCTAGGATACTAGCAAACCTTAAATAATTCTATGCTTAAATCCGAGTATGAAAAAATAGTAACAGAGAAACCATGGAAAGAGATGTTAGAATATTTTAATGGTTTGAAAGATGTCCCGGTTGAGAAAATAAACAATTTAAAAATAAATCCTGCAGAATGGATTCAATTTAGCATTGACAACTTTGACGGCGCACAACAAAAGTGGGAGTATCCTAAGGATCATTTTACAGCAAATGAAAAGAAGTGGGCAGAAGTTAATAATACATTAGGCAGAAACAAAGATAACAGTTTCGAATTAAATTATGGTATCAATAGCGACACCAATTCAAAGTTGAAAGAGTTGCTTGGTGCCGATAATATTAAATTATTAAAAGCGGTGCCAGACACTGTGCTAGTAAGGTTATTGGTAAAGATGCCAGGGCATGGAGTAGCGTGGCATCAGGACGGCAATAATGCATATAAAAGAATGTTTCCCGACGTTGACCATACTAAGTTAAAAAGATATTGGTTCAGTGTGCAGGACTGGCAGGACGGACACGTATTTCAAATTTCAAAAACTATGCTAAGCCATTGGCAAAGTGGTGATGTGTATCAAATACCCTTTGGTGTAGGACACGCTTCTGCCAACTTTGGATACACACCACAATTTACCGTATCTTTTACCGCTATTATTGAAGATTGATAAATATCTTTGTAACGCCACAAGCAAGTGACGTCGGCAAAGAAAACGACCTGCCAGTACCTTAATTGGGACCGCCGCCAGAAAAGGGCCGTGCCGTGTGCGATAAATCGCTAACTCCATAATAATAGTATAGCATAGGAACAATATATTGACTCCTATTGCCTACCTATGCTATACTTTAAGATAGGAGATGAATATGCAAACTAGAAAACTAAAACCGAGTCAGGTTATGTCGAACTATAAGGACATACCGGAAGATCCAAAAATTTATGTTGAAACAAGTTTAATGGCAAAGCAACCTGAGGTGACTCTTTGGGACTTTATTGAAAATAGGCCAGACAAGGAATACGAGAAATGGGCAAATGACATAGGATCTGATCTTACCACAGAATACGAGGCAAAGCCTCTTTCTCAGATAGACATAAACGAGCAAGACTTCATCGACTTTATGATGGATAACAAAGAAACCTGTCAAAAAAAATACTATGAAAAGCGTCCTTATCATAATGGTATAAGTGAATTAACTATGAACTTACCAATGAAGTGCGGGTATAATGCCAGAAACACAATAGAATATAATTGGGGGCTTTACGGCAATAGTAATGACCAGGTCAAAGAACTGCTAGGTACAAGACAGGTTTGGGAAGATAAAATAGGAATAGACTATGATACCGCTCTAATTAGATTACTTGCTTACCTGCCAGGACAAATACTACCATGGCATCACGATAATCTAGGAAACTGGTGTAGGAACAATAAAAATTTAAATCCTGATATAGATAAACAGATGTGTGACCTAGGACCAATTAAACGATACCTTGTAATGATCACGGACTGGCATTGGGGACACGTCCTACAGTTTCAGAATAGTTACTTTCCAAGATGGAAAAAAGGTGAAGTATACGACTTGCCTATACCACAACCTCACTGCTCGGCAAATATGGGAATGAGATTGAAATTGACTTGTAGCATAAGCGGAGCCAAAACAAATGAAACTAAAGCATAAAATACCAGAAGAAAGATTAGATCCAAAATATTCTGTGCCTAAGGAAATCCTTGAGCAATATCCATGGCATTGGGATCCAATGAAGGAAGACCACGAAGATGCTTTGTGCTTCATGCACAATATTAAAAATTTTGATTGGGAAGAACTAGGTAATTGGGCAGTCAGAAAGTGTAACGAGCATTTGACACCGCAGAAATATTGGTGGTACGACTATGATAACGATGCAGTTATGCACGCCAACGACAACGTCAACAACATGCCTATCAAGGAGCAGGCATTACTGGCTTTAAAGAACAACACACACAACAAACACAATAGCCAGTATTTTAAAATTGCTAACGAAGAGTTTGGCGATTTCTACAAACCACTTAGAGAAATGTTTCCTAATTTGAAAGAAGAAAAAATGGGAGTTAGTCTTTTTATTCAACCACCGGGACACACGATATGGAGCCATACTGACACGTACAGTAGTTTTATTAGAAGGACAGGAGAGGCCAAGGCAGACTACTCCGTGTTAAGAAGATACATGGTTTTTGTGCGTGACTGGGACTTTGGCCATTTTTTCCATTATGGCAATCATTGTTTCAATCAATGGAAGGCAGGTGACCTTTGGGACCTAAAGCCTGGCATATATCACGGCAGTGCAAATGCTGGTATAAATCCAAAGATAACAATACACTGGAGTGGAGAAATAAAATGATAAAAATGATAAGAAGACTTATTAAAAACATAAGGAAAGTTTATAAAAAACCTATTAAACACGAGACATCGATTTTCCTAAGATAATGTTCGATAATCAATATTTTAAGAAGTATCTCACTGACAGAGATGTGGATCTTTCTACGCACATCGATGTACCAAAGCATTGCCAGTTGGATATTAATCAGGAAGAGTTCATACAGTTTGCAGGAAAATACAGAGACAGAGCTGTTGTCAAATCCTGGCATCCTCGACCATTCCTTAGTGCCATGGGAAACGAACAGGCAATCAACGCAAATTGGATAGGATACAACAAGCATAATACTACAGAAAGTAATTGGGGATTGGAACCAGAAGATAACCAGTTGTTGAAGGAAATTATAGGATCCACTAACTTCGATCTATTAGCAATAGATCAGGACAAGGCACTTGTCAGGCTCTTAGAATATCTTCCAGGACAGTGCCTGCCATTGCACAGCGATGGACTAGAAGGATTCAAAAAACTATATGGTGAAGATAGTCCGATAAGATATTTTGTTGCGATAAGTGACTGGGACTGGGGACATGTACTTCAAGTGCATGACAATATGATAGCAAATTGGAAGCCTGGAGACGCCTATGTAATTCCTCCAAATGTTTTTCATGCAAGTGCGAACTTTGGTATATCACCAAAATATTCATTAACTATTACAGGAATTAGTAAATGATAAAACTATTTGGTTGTAGTTTTACTAATTGGATATATCCAACGTGGGCAGACTTTGTCAAAATACATTATAAAAATGATGTTGAAATATACGGAAGACCAGGTTTGGGGAATGATGTGTTCAAAAGGCTACTTCTCACCGAAGTCGTTGGCCAAGATCATGTCATCGTTATGTTGTCAGGAAATGACAGAATCGACCATGCAGTCGAAGGAAAAGACAATATTGATAAACTACCCTACTACCTAAAAAACGAAAGTTGGACACATAGTTTTCCTCACAAGGATCAGTGTTTCGTGCAATTAAACAGTTCAGGAGTAGACTTTAAAAAACATTTTAGTCTATTTCACGCATTATACAAACAGGCAGAAGGCATTGTTGACATGCAAAATCATTCAAAGGCATACAAGTTCAAACTGCAATTTTTATCATGGCAGGATTTATTCAGTGATTTATCATTCAGGAGAGATACGGCTGGGCTAGGAAAACAAGTTGATCTAGATAGATATCAACAAAATCCATTATTTAGAAAAGTTTTCGACATGATCGATTTCGACGAGTTTCTCGATGACCCGAGATCAGGTATATTGAATTACTTACACAACGACCGTGAAATGTTTACGTATCAAAACACTTGGGATTTTCATCCTAGTTGTTTCGCCCATTTCCATTATTTTCTGAAGTATGTTAAGCCTTTTTTAGATACAAAATATCAGAGTGTAGATAATTTAGATCAAATTGAAAGTTTGAGCAAAACTTTCAGTGAGTATTATAGAGACGCTACCGTATCTCAGTATCCATTTGAATCTAATGCAGATAATGAATTTACCCATGATAAATTTTATTTCTTAAGGAAAGAAATTATATCGGAATATTTTGCTCCGTTTAAAGGAATACTTACTGAAGGTTATCACTATGAGTAGTATCTGGGTAAGCAATTTAGATCTGGAACATACCACAAAATTTTTTGATCTACGTGGTGACGCTACCATTGAGAGAACTATAAACAACACACACATCAAACATAGAAAATCACAAGACCACGGCGGAATCTTTGTAGGCAAATCTGGATTTATCGTTGCAGATGGATATTGTTATGATCAAAATTTTAATACCATGGCCGATGCCCTTGACAACAACATTTCAAATATTATCGAAATGCTGAATACCGTGAACGGAGACTATTCGCTTTACCTTGAGACAGACAGGTACCGTGCCGTGGCCACCGACGCTTGGAAAACAAAACAAATATTTGTATCATTTGATCCCGATGGAACATTCTGTGTATGCAGTGTACCTGACATGATAAGGATAACAAATAGACATGCATACCCTGTTGGTCCTAATACACTGGTAGTCTTCGACAAGATGCAAAATAGTGTTATCACACACACGATAAAAAAATTCGATCTTTCACAAACTGTGACAAACCATACTAAACTGTTTGATGCATTTGATAAGGGAGTGGCCTGGAGATATGATAAAGGAAGTGTCAGTACCTTGAGTAGTGGTTACGATAGTGGTGTCATTGCCTGTGCATTATCAAACTCAGGACACAAAAATTTTAGTGTTGGTTTTGTAAGCACCGAGGATAAAAAAATAATCAAGGAGAGAATGGAAATACATAAAGGAAAAATTTTACCTGAAAATAATAAGTTAACCGATACGGAATGTGATGATCTAAAATCAATTTATCTACAGGAAGAGATTTTTTCAGAAGCGGGTGAAGCCATAGCAAGAGTCTGCAAATACATGAATAAGATAGGAAAATCAAACATCTTATCAGGAAATGGCGGAGATGAAATGTACTCTGATTATGGATTTCACGGAAAACAACTAGCAAATCATAGCCTGTTTGGAGGCTACTTTCCTGCCATGTTAAATGTCATATGGCCGTGGCATGAATACACGCACAGGCAAAGTCAGTTGGTGTCCAGAATAGATTTACTTGCAGGTTATTTTGGTATACAGCACAAAGAGCCATTGCTGGACGTAAATGTAGTGCAGGCCTGGTTGAATACCACCCAAGACTTAAAGAACAAGAGATATAAAAATTGGATGTATGAATACATGAAAGATCACAATTACCCTATATCTAAAGATGTAAAGATAGGATTTGCAGGCCCAGAAAGGAAGTTAGGTAACAATGAATAATATCGCCGTAATCGGTGCATCTGGATTGTTAGGAAAGGCAATGATGAAATGTCAAGATACAGTTGCTTGTGATGTAAGGTTTGAACATAGTGAAGACTTCAAATCATGGTTTGCTAATCACCCCGAAGTTGACACAGTCTGGTATGTTGCCAGAGCCTGTAGGAAAAACGGTGTCAGGCGAGATTTTAAAACCTTTATGTTGGAGAAAAAAGCAATAATGAATCTGTTGGCAAGTGATGCCATACGTTGTAGAATAATTTTTGCATCCACAAAGGTAGTCTATGGCCTAACCGACAATGACGTTGCTATTACCACATGCGATCACGTCATAGAACAATTCAAAAATGAAAGTAACGGCATCTTTAATTGTCCAAGCAATAAAAACAACAGCATTATATCGTTAAAAAATCTAGGAAAAGAACACAAAATTTATGCTCTAACCAAATTGATGTGCGAATCATACATTAAACGCTATTCAGATAATTTCAGGATACTTAGAATATGGGACATCACGCAATAAATATTAACGGAGTCATAAAAACAAGGAGATAAAAATGGCAGGACCAGTAGTACAAGATTTGTGTGTACACAAACCAAGAGGATATAACTCATTAACAGGTATCTATACAAGTAGTGCAGTGTTTAAGGGAGATTGGCAGAATGAATTAGATAATTTATCCTTTTATGATATTCCAAACACGTTCAAAGAAATGTCAAAGGTTGACAAGATAAAAGGACAACAAGTTTATCAACATTGTGCTTTTAGAAGTGTTGACGGTAAGGCAAAAACATGGAACCAGACAAACAATAAGGACGAATTCTGGACAGAAGAGATCCCTTCTGCTTACAAAAATACAGAAGCATATTATCAAGCACCAAAGATTGCATCAATCATGGATTGGTTTCAGTGTGACAAGGCAAGGGTTAGAATTTTTAGACAAGTGCCTGGGCACTTTAATGTCCTTCATACAGACTATGACAATAAAAGAGGGCAGGTCTATGGTGAAACTTTAAGAATATTGATTCAATTAAGTGATATGCCTGGAGGATCTTGGTTCAAATTTAGGACTGACGACAGTGAAATTAATTGTAGTCTACTTAAAGGACAATTTGTTGTGTTCAACACAGATACAGTTGCACACCAAACAGAAAATAACACAGATGTCAACAGAGATGCAATGGTTATGATTATTAAGAAGAATAAATGGATCGAAAATCTTCAAAATAATTTTGACAGGTTGTCATGGATAGATGTTGATCAGATGTCTACACTTAAAAAAGCAGTATAACTTTAACCTATAATTTTTATGTTTGAAAAAGAACGTGAAAGATGGAATGCTATTAAGACGGTTGGCGACTACTTTAAATTCATAGAAGATCCTGAACTAGAGGTTCACACTTTTATGTTCGAGAACTGCGACACTAGTAAAAGCGGTTGGTGGATTGTAGGGAATGTTAATTTTGATATTGATATTAAATCAATATTAGCAGAAGATCCGCAGATTAAAGCAAAGGATGTTTCAACCATTACTCGTATTCCTTGTGAGGAACGCCACCACGAAAAATTTGGATATACCAATGGGTACGATAGATTTGTGGTCAAGGGAGACCTTGATAAAGTTGTTGAAGCGTTAGGGTTTGAACCAGGATACCAGGCTGTAATCAACAATCAGCCACCGGCAGGACTTCTGCATAGGCACACAGATTATATTTCTACATACATGTACTTTAAAGATAGTGAAGGAAAATCTATCAGTATGGATGAAGAATACGATATAAAATTAAGACAACCAAAAGGAACAAAAGCAATATGGCGATGCTTTGTTGCTTTAGATGATTGGCATCCAGGTCAGATAGTTTACTTTGAACCTAATTTTTGGACACATTGGAAAAAAGGTGATGTGATGTTTTTTGATTGGAGGAACACGCCGCACAGTTCTGCTAACACAGGCCTGCAACATAGACCATTACTGAAAATTACAGGAACGTTAAAGGATGATAGATACGTAACTGAATCAAGGCAAACCGGTGCACAGACCCAGTTTTCGACATGAAATGGTATTACACAGTAGGTGAACAAATCTATTTTAATAGACTACAGGCTACCATTGAAAGTAATAAAGTAAATAAACCAATTTATTTTCATGCACCGGCAAAGTATGATGACTATGATTTTTCTAAACCGATCACAGACAGTTTAGAAATAATATCAATAGAACTTGCAAAAACACTGAGAGATCAAAACAGCAGAGTAATATTTTGGTACTCCGGAGGGACTGATAGCGACTGGCTGTTAGACCTTTACGTTAAAAACAATATACACATAGACGAAATTGTCTGCCTCAAGAGTGGCTTTAAGGATGGCGACTATGAGATAGAAAACTTTGCTCTGCCTAAACTTCAAAAGATCAGACATAAGATAACAAAAACAAAAATTACTGTGATGCAACCAACTGTACAGGAATACATGGACTACTATCAAAACCTAGATCAAAGTAAAATTGACAAAGGGTGTTTTAACTTTGGAATGTTTATTCGACTGCTACAACAAAACTTTTTTATGAATTATCAAAAGCAAGAGAAGGACATAATTATTCTTGCTAAAGAAAAACCTGAGATTGTAAAAGTTGATGGCTTGTATTATACCTACTTTGTTGACGTTGCTCTGGAGCCAAATCCTATCCTTTATAATTTTTTCGTAGATGAACCTCACATCCATGCAAAGCAATCGCAACTGTGGTTAGACAGTATAAAGGCAGGTAGGGACAACACCTACCCAGACGATAGGGTGTACTGTCTGTATAAACGTAATCCTGACGATTATCCTGACAAATCGACCTATTACGGTACAGATACAACAATACGATTCAACAATCGTGAAATTAAATTTCAAAACAATAAAGAAAGATATGCCATAGAGTACTGTATAAAAAATTGTCCACAGGTGGTAGAACTTTGGATAAAATTTTTAGATAAAATTATCGAGATGACAGGTACTAAATGGTGGAATGAAGGCCATCCAGAGATGTTACCGGTTGGTGTTTTTTCTAAATTCTATGGTTTAGACAAAAAAGAAACTAAAACAGTTGATGAGTTGTATCCAAACGGCTTCAAACCATAATAAAATTGCGACTTTTCTGCCGGTTGACGGAAATACCATTACCAGTTATAATAGTGGTAACAAAAGAGGAGAAACAATATGTACAAATGTTCAGCAAAAGCAAGTTTGGTTTTAGATCAGGTTAGATCTAGATGCCAGGAAGACACGCAAACGAACAACAAGTGGAGAGGCAGATCTGGAAACTACATGTATATCATGGGCAGAGAGAATGCAGATGGTAAGGCAACAGGTGTAGTTCACAAGATCGCTGAAGATGGTTCTCACAAGTTATGTGGTTCGTTTAAGATCATGAGTGATGGAATCATAACAAGGTTTACAGGTTTGTCTAAAGCAGACTGGAACAATGCTATGAGAAATGCGGAAGCCGAGTACAAGGTAAAGTACGAAGCGGAAACTACAGAACCAGCAACAGAACAAAAAGTTGCAGTATAAATATTGATTAGTGGGCTCGAGTACCCCGTAGTGCCAACGAGGCCAATGCAGTAAAAAATTCTCGGCCCACTAACTAATTACAATGGTGAAAAAATACGTCAAAAGATTTATATATTTCTGTGTAGCGGTAGGCTTTGTTATCGTTGCTACCTACATCGCAGGAACATTCAATCCTAACAATTACACAGTTCAGAAAATTGAGGACGAGATTCATAGGAAGGAAATGAAGATAGTTGAAGAACTTGGTTTGAAAGAACCCGAGTTTGAATTTACAGATAAAGTTTCCTTTATAAATGCCACTGCAAAATGCATCGCATATCTAAATTGGACCACCGACAGAGACCAAAGAGTTCCAACAAGCATTATAATTGCAATGGCGGGTATAGAAAGTGCTTGGGGTAAGAGCAGATTTGCTGTTGAAGGTAATGCTCTGTTTGGCGTTAGGACCTGGGATCTTGCAAATACTCCACACATGAAGGCCCTAGGCAACCCTGATGCTAGTTGGGGTGTAAAGAAATACAAGACTAAATGCCAGTCTGTCAAGGACATGATTAGAATATTAAATACGCATCCGGCCTATGAGAAGTTCAGAGAATACCGAGAACATCAGTTAGACGGCACAGAATGGAACTACAGTGAACTATTATCTGGTATGACTGCATGGAGTACCAATCCAGATTACCAAAAGATAATACTTTCTACTATAGTTGACAATAAATTACCTTAGTAGTATAATTTAATATGGGATTTATACAGATGAAACTGCCTAAACGCATTAAGAAGAAGATAGAGAATTCCCGAAGAAATAGAGAGGCCCAGGCAAATCATGAGGAGTGGTTGCAATCGCAGGGCCTTGACAATTATACCCTCAAACAGAAAACAAAGAAATTCAAAGGTTATGACATACCTGAGTATGAAACAGACACTTCCCATCCTAAATGTGGGGACAAGATACCTGTAAATGGAGGGGTAAAGAAGGAAGAGATGAAGTATTCGGGTAAACGTAAATTGATTGGCATAGGTCTTATGCACAAAAGCAACCTTGTACCTATTTGGGACGAAGAAGGTGCTAAAGAAATATCTACAATGCGAAGAAACTAGATTTAAATAGCATTGTCATGTTAGACAATGTTAAAGAAATCCATATAGAACCAACAAGTCTGTGCAACGCAGAGTGTCCAATGTGTGCAAGGAATGTCTATGGAAAAATGTTAAATCCATACATCAGGTTAAAAAGCCTCCCGTTACAATGGTTTCAAAATAATATTTCAGAGGATCAAATCCGTAACCTTGAAAAAATTTTCTTTTGTGGTAATGTTGGGGATCCTGCGTCAGCACCAGAATTAATTGAAATAGCAAAATATTTCAAGCAGTACAATCCAAACATAGTAGTTGGTTTGAATAGCAATGGGGGTCTCAAGACGAAGGATTGGTGGAAAAGATTGGGTGATGTATTGCAGGGTAATCTTGATTATTGTGTCTTTAGCATAGACGGGCTAGAAGATACTAATCATTTATATCGGAGAAATGTGAGATGGATAAAGATTATGGAAAACGTGGAGGCATTTATTTCAACAGGTGCCAGAGCCCATTGGGATATGTTGGTCTTTGAACATAACAAACATCAGGTAGAGGAATGTAAAGATCTAGCCAAAGAAATGGGATTTAGTTGGTTTAGGACAAAAGAAACAGACAGGTGGGACACTTACACAAAAAATCTCGGATTGATACCAACTGAGGATTATCAACCGCCATCATATGGTAGAAACGTTGTCTGTGAAAAAGATAGAGATGCCAGTGTATTTTTAGACTACACAGGCAAGTACTGGCCTTGCTGTCACATGGCAGAAGCATACCTAAACAAGGTTGGCATAGAACTACATAGTGATATAAGGCAATTTGACAACAAGGAACTTTTTTCAGAATATAAACCAAGGCTTGTGACCGAAACTCCGTTTTACATTTGTCGTAGAGCCTGCGGAACAAAAGGCAAACGTTCACAATGGAAGGCAGAGGAGCAATTAAGATAATGAAGATTAGATATTATAGAAAGATTGACGGTTGGAGATGGTTAGGATTCATCCTTGCCATGGTCAGTGCATTTACTTTGAGTGGTGGTAATCCTAATGTGCAATGGATGGGATGGTCGGTTGCATTGATATCTTGTAGCATCTGGATCTGGATGGGTGTCAAAGACAAGGACACACCTAGAGCATTGATGGAATTGATGTATCTTTTACTGGCAGTTCGTGGTGTTTACAATTGGTTGGCATAAAACCTCAATAAAATCAACACTTCTAACAAGATCAACCCTGGTTGACTTATTTGGAAATTATGCTATAATTTCACTATGATTAGATTAATAATATTATTTGCAATCTTCCTAGCGGTATATCCGATGGTTGGAGAAGGTTGGGCACAGTTCAGTAACGATTTTAATGTTACGGCCGTAACCGAATTCATATCAGAGTCGATTGCAAACTTAAACAAATAAGGAAACAAATGAAGCACTTGAATAAATTGATCTTGATATTGGTAGCCGGACTGATGTTGGCACAATGTTCAACCTACAAGATCAAACCAGATATGAACAAGAGCGGAGTGGTAAACAAAACACCTAAATGGTATGTGGAGTACAATCACGAAACTATGTTCAAGTACCAAGAGGCGGCCACAGCGGTAAGTCCTGATATGGAACTTGCAGTAAAAAAGGCCACTTTATTGGCAAAGGCTAAATTGGTCGACCGAATTAGTGGCGAGATGAATAACAGGACAACAATCTCAAAAAACGAAGCAGGCACTAATGAAGACCTTAACGTGACTGCAGGCACACAAGATGTTATTGTGAATGTTATCAAAGATACACTTGCCAGAGGTTACGAAGTCACAAAACAAGAGTTGTATCTAACAAAGGCAAAATCTTATAGAGTTTATGTAATGATCGAGGTAAGCAAAAAAGAGGTTGAAGAGATCATTAATGAAGTCAATAAGAAAAGACTTGCTATGATAGATTCAAACGCTTTATCAAAAGCGGCCAATGAATTATTGAACTAAGGGCGTTATGAGATTAATATTTTTTATAATAGCCCTTGCGTTCTTAACACTTGGGATTGTAATTTTTTCAACAATGGCACACGCAGGAGGCCCTTGGAATAATCAATATTGCGATATTGAAGTAACAAAGATCAGAGTGGTCGATCAACAAGGTACTGTAGTTGACAATCTAACAGAAGAAAAAGTTGTATGTAATGATGGTGCCAGCGACTTCTTATTTGATATGGGTATAGCAAAAAGTTGTCAAATGTACACTTGGGATATGCCCGTTGGCGAAGTAGTGATAACTCAAAGACAGATAGCCTGTCATAAAATGAATGGAGAATATGAGATTGTTCAAGGTTATCACAGTATTGATTAGTTTGCTTTTTGCAAATACTACATTAGCAGACCAGAACCTTAATGAAACGAAAGGTTATATTGGAGACATGCCTGCACCTCAGTGGCTTGGTGATGATCTCAAATATAGTATGCCTGCTTTCCTATTCCGTAAGACACAATTTCTAAGATTTAAACTTAATAGAACAGAAAAGAAAATGCACGAATCAGCAGTGTTCTTTGCCCTCACAAACACACAAAATGGGCAGATTGTAAGTTGGTACAGCAAAAAGCGGCTTGCGGCTGGAAAGGTGCGTGTGATACACTCGTACCCAATAAGCGGTGGTTATTGCCGTACATATCAAGCATACATTAAATTAAATGGCAAAGAAAGGCATACAACCAATAATGCCTGCAAATATATAGGCTCGCCTAGTTGGTCCTTTTATAAATAACTCATATAAATAAGTACATAGAACAAAGGATTTAACTACTATGGCGACAGTAATACCAAA